>OGYF01001233.1_pt1 | contig 22529 bp, 13 predicted proteins | sample 1576451 | NCBI WGS metagenome assembly OGYF01 (sample SAMEA3541505, study PRJEB24748) | human gut metagenome | biome: human gut; feature: human-associated habitat; material: faeces | place: China | collected 2012
ATGTGATGCTGCAATGAGCTGTCCAGAATGCCGCTTCCCATCAGAGCCGCGACGGTAATCAGGCTGCGGTCACGGGGAGAAAGCCGTTCCTCCCGCGACCAGACCTCTCCGAAGAGGATGTCGTCGTTGAAGTGTGCAAATTGAGGTGCGAATTCGCCCAGTGCATCACGGCCTGCCGTTATCTTTTCCATAGTTCAACACCTCCTCACAATTGCTTATATTCGTCATCCGTGACCGGCTCGCACCATTTGTTTTCGCAGCCTTCGCCGGGCACTTCAATGGCAATATGGGAAAACCAGCTATCTGCTTTGGCCCCATGCCAATGCTTCACGTTTGCCGGAATTACAATCACCGTTCCCGGCGTCAGACTGACCGCCGGTTTGCCGGCTTCCTGATACCAGCCTTCGCCTGCGGTACAGATAAGCATTTGGCCGCCGCCGGATTCAGCGTGATGAATGTGCCAGTTATTGCGGCAACCAGGCTCGAAGGTTACGTTGGCGAGGAAAAGTCCGTCTTCCGGCTTCGTCAGCGGATTCAGATAGGAATTTCCGATAAAATAACGAGGATACGCAGTGTTTTCAGCGCCGATACCGAAGACGTTCTGCTGCTCGAACACGGATTTGTCTGGAATTTTCATATTGGGACACTCCTTCTGTTTTGGTTTTTCAGCGGTAGGCACGTGCGTAGATTGCGGCGCATTCCGCTTCGCTCATCGGCGTCGGGTCACAGTCAAAAAGCCCTCCCATTGTCGCACGGGCGTTCTGCGCCAGCGCTTCGCATTCCTCTCGCACAATGCCGTAATCGGACATTTTCAGGTCGTCTACATGGCAGGCAACTTTCAGATCGCGGAGGGCGTCTACGAAATCCATAGCTTTTGTTGCGTCTGTTTTGCCCAGTGCTTTTGCCATGGCAATCATGCGGTCGTCAACCACACCGCGTTCCGCCCAGTAGGTGTAGTATGCTTCGCAGAGCATAATCAGACCAGCGCCATGTTCCAGTTTGGGGTTTTTGCCGCTGAGAGGATGTTCCATGGCGTGTTCGGAAGTACATCCGCCGATGCTTTCGCTCATGCCGGAAAGGGTATTTGCCAGTGCCACATCTTCTCTTGCTTCCTTATCGCTGCCGTTGTTCACTGCTTTGGCAAGGCTCTTGCCGATCAGTTCAATGGCTTTGAGGGCGTAAAGGTCGTTGATGGGGTTGGTGTAGCGGTTGATGTAGCCCTTTACGATGCTGTTGTAGGGGAACTGGATCGGCGACGCGAGGTCGAGCAACCGCCGGGAGTAGACCGAGTCGGGCGTGCTGTCGGCCACCTCGGTGGAGTCCTCCAGAATGTACTGTTTGAAAAATTCGCTGAACGCGTCCTGCCGCTGGCGTTCGCGCCATGCGGCCAGCAGCGAGTCGGTCTGTTCGGGGGAGAATCCCAGCGTCATGTCGTTGACGACGGGTTCTTCGGCCGGGGCGGGTTCCGGCTCGGGGACGGGAACCGGTTCGGCCTCGGGAACGGGCGCCGGGACGACGGTTTCGGTTTTGGCTTTCTTGTCGCGTTTCTTCTTGCGGGGGCTGCGGTCGAGGGCCGACGCCGAAGCGGCGACGGCAAGGAGCAGCGCTATGGTAAGGAGTTTCTTCATCGTCTAAAATTTCAGGCTCAAATTGAAGCCGAACACCGGGCGGTTGCCCCCGAGGGTGGGGACGTAGGTGTAGTCGACCAGCGGTTCGAGGTTCATCGAGAGGTCGTCCGAAATGTCGTAGTCCTTGAGGTGGGCGTCGACATGCGCATCGACGATCTGCAGGACGTACAGCGCACCCGAGAGGATGATGCAGAGGTCGCGGTTGCGCCGGTAGTTGTTGCGCAGGTTGCGGATGAACGAGGCCGAATAGCGTCCGTGGAACTCGTCGGTCGGTCCGTCGGGGTATTTGTCGGGATTGCGGTCGTAGTCGCTCAACAGATTGTAGGCCTTTTTGAAACGCTGGTAGCCGCGGTTGTTCCAGTCGATGCAGTAGATCATCGAGGCGAATCCGCCGATGACGAAAGGCACTTTCCAGTAGCTTTTGTTGTAGATCTGTCCCGCTCCGGGGAAGATGCAGGCCAGCGTGGTGGCCTTCTTGACGCTCGACACGTCGTTGGTCGAGTAGCTCACGGCCGCGTCGCCGATGAAGTAGATGTACGAGGCGATCGTGATCCCCAGGTAAACCTGACGCCGCGTGTTGCTGCGGATCATCTTGGACTGGAGGGCGTCCAGCTCGGGCGTGCGCGAGAGGTTCACGTCGGTATAGGACTCGAACTGGCGCTTGAGCGGCTTGTAGGTCTTGTTTTCGTGGATGTACAGTCCCAGTCCGGTTCCCACCAGTCCGTAGAGGATCGGCAGTTTCCAGTACTGTTTGTTGTAAATCTGTCCGTAGCCGGGGACCACGGTCGAAATCCAGCACACCTTCGAGAGCGACATCGAGTCGCTCATAAACCAGCCTTTTTTGTAGACCTTGCGGAGGGTCTTGTTGGCGAGATAAGATGCGCGCTCAGCGCCCTCCTTGTAGATGCTTTCCAGATACGCCTTATCGCCAAGCATCTGCTCGGTTTTTTCGCGGATGGGACGGACAAGCTCGACAACGGCTTCGCCGACGGCGGGCTTGAAGACGCCGTAGCCCTGATCCGCAAACTCGGCCTCGGCCTGCTCGATGGTCTTGCCGGTGGCGGCGCAGTAAATCGTAAGAAGATTGGAGATGCCGGGCTTATTGTCCTTGTCAAAACGGACAGCCGTCTCGCAGTCGGTCACGGCGCGCTTGAATTTGCGCATGATATCCTCGGGCTTATCCATGAGGAACACGCAGCCGTCGGGGTCGGACTTGGACATTTTGTTGTCCGGGTTGCCGAGGCTCATGATGCGCGCGCCCATCTTGGGGATGAACGCCTCGGGGAGCTTGAAGGTATCGGGGAAGGAATTGTTGAAGCGCGCGCCGATGTCACGGCAGAGCTCGACGTGCTGGCGCTGATCCTCGCCGACAGGGACAAGGTCAGTCTGGTAGAGCAGGATATCGGCGGCCATGAGTACGGGATAGGTAAAGAGGCCTGCGGTGATATTATCTGCGTGCTGCTGCGATTTCATTTTGAACTGCGTCATGCGCGACAGCTCACCGAACTGCGTATAGCAGCCAAGCACCCAGGAAAGCTCCGCGTGCTGCGGCACGTGGGACTGAATGAACATGATGTTCTTCTGCGGGTCGAGTCCGCAGGCGATATACTGCGCGAGCTGCTCCAGACTTCTGCGGCGCAGATCAGCCGGGACCTGCCGGACGGTAATGGCGTGCATATCGACGATACAATAGACGCACTCATATTCGTCCTGCAAAGCGACCCAGTTTTTGATCGCCCCCATATACGAGCCGAGCGTCAGATCGCCGCTGGGCTGGATGCCGGAAAAGATACGTTTTTTTTCGTCCATGATACGTCCTTCTTTCTATTCGATAGATGCGCATATCATAGCACAAACCATCGGAATGCGCAATCAATGATTGACTGTTTCTGAAAAAAACTATATAATAACCATACTTTATAATAACCATACTTTTATATTTGGAGGAACACGCATCATGGATTTTTTTGAGCAGATGGAAGCGCGCATCCCGCACGGCGAGGTCCGCACCCGCTTTGCTCCGAGCCCCACGGGCTATATGCACGTCGGCAACCTGCGCACCGCGCTCTATACATGGCTGATCGCCCGCCGCCACCACGGCAAGTTCATTCTCCGCATTGAAGACACCGATCAGGGCCGTCTGGTCGAGGGCGCGGTCGACGTGATCTACAAGACAATGGCCGAATGCGGCCTGACGCACGACGAAGGGCCGGACGTCGGCGGGCCGGTCGGGCCGTATGTGCAGTCCGAGCGGCGCGACCTGTTCGGCAAGTATGCGAAGCTGCTGTGCGAAAAGGGCGGCGCATATTACTGCTTCTGCCAGAAAGGCGACGAGGAAGACGCTGGAAGCGAGACGGGCGAAATCAAAAAGCACGTCTGCGCTTGCCGCGATCTGCCGCTGGACGAGGCAAAGAAGCGCGTGGAGGCGGGCGAACCGTTCGTCATCCGCCAGCGCATCCCGCATGAGGGCACGACGACGTTCCACGACGCGTCCTTCGGTGATATTACGGTAGAAAACAAGGAGCTGGAGGATCAGGTGCTGCTGAAATCCGACGGCCTGCCGACGTACAACTTTGCAAACGTCGTCGACGACCATCTGATGGGCATTACGCACGTCGTACGCGGCAGCGAATATCTGTCCTCCGCACCGAAATACAATCTGCTGTACGAAGCCTTTGGCTGGGAGATCCCGACATATGTCCACTGCTCCCCTGTCATGCGCGACGCGCAGCACAAGATGTCCAAGCGCCACGGCGACCCAAGCTATGAGGATCTGATCCGCGAGGGCTATCTGACCGAGGCTGTGCTGAACTATGTGGCGCTGCTGGGCTGGAGCCCGAAGGGCGAAAACGCGGAGCGCGAATTCTACACGCTCTCGGAGCTGGCCGAGATTTTTGATATTTCCGGCATTTCGAAGTCCCCTGCCGTGTTCGATATCAACAAGCTGCGCTGGATGAACGCGGAATATATGAAAAAGCTCAGCCCTGAAGCGTTCTTCGCCAAGGCCGAGCCGGTTCTGAAAACTGTCATTACAAATCCCGCGATTGATCTGAAGGCCGTCGCCGCGCTGGTGCAGCCGCGCTGCGAAATTCTGTCCGATCTGCCGGAGCGTGTGGACTTTATCGACAGACTGCCGGAATACTCCACGGAGCTGTATGTCCACAAGAAGTCCAAGACGACGCTGGAGAACAGCCTCTCCTCCCTGCGTGAGATTCTTCCGGTGCTGGAATCGCTGGAGGTCTGGACGAACGAAGGTCTGTATGAAGCGCTCGTCGCGCTGGCGGCGAAGCTCGAGCTCAAGAACTCCGTCGTGCTCTGGCCGCTGCGCGTAGCCGTATCCGGCAAGGCCTCGACCCCCGGCGGCGCTACGGAGCTGTGCGCACTGCTTGGAAAAGAGGAATCCATTGCGCGTGTAAAGGCAGGCATTGCACTGCTGGAGAAATCATAAAAAATAAAACGCCCGTATCGAAGCCACCTTCCCTTGCGTTCAAGGAAGGGCTTTGATGCGGGCATTTTGTAGGGGCCGATGCCGGTCACAGCCGTTCGCGACGAAGGAGCGTTACGGATGTGGGTCTGCCGCTTGCCGGTACACATCGGCCCGTTGGGAAGCTGCGAATTCGCCGGAGATTTCATAAAAATCAGTGCATCCTGCGGGCGGACAGAGTCGTCCGCCCCTACGGGATACGTGAGAAAATGAAGTTTCGCTGTAGGGGCCAACAACTCTGTCGGCCCAGTGGGAAGTTACGGATTTGCCGAAGACTTCCGTAAAAGCGGTGCATTCTGCCGGGCCGATATGGACATCGACCCCTACGCTGGCGCGGTGGAGCCTTTATTCTGCTTATTTCGTTTATGATACCCGCAGTCGCAGTAGGGGCCGCCGGAGGCGAGGGTGTATTCGCGCACGAAGTCGGACGCGCCGCCGGCGTCGCTCATGGTGTAGTCCAGACGGCACATGGCGGGCGTGAGGTCCTTCCGGAACGAACCGGCGAACAGCGTCCACATCCCCATTGGCATTCCGGCATATTTCATAGTGTTGTCTCCCCTTCCGCAAATTCCAGCCGGACGATCTGCATCCGCATCATGCCGTCGCCGACTCTTGCCAGAAACCGATAGAAGCCGGGCACTGACGGGTCATTCAGGCTCTGGTAGCCCAGCATATAGCCCCGGCTCGACGCACGCAGACGCGGCGACCAGACGGAAAGCTCCTTTTTTGCGTCGGAAACGGCGAAATACGCACCGACATCCTGAATTTCGGCGGTTTTGATCCACGTTTTGAGCATCAGGCGCACTGCTTTCTGATTCGCCGCGTCGAAGACGAGCCTGCCGCCAGGGAACGCTTCGGCCATGGCCTGCACAAGCGCCCGCACCTGCTCCGTCAGGAAATAATAGAACACACCGGCGGCGAAGAAGACCGCGCCGCCCGACGCGTCAATGCGGCGGAACCAAGTGGTGTCGTTCAGGTCACAGGCGATGTTTTCCTCCCGCTCTCCGGCAGGCAGGAGCGCGTCGCGCACGGCGATCACGCCGGGAAAATCGAGGTTATAGATCCTGCAGGAGCCGTTGTCGCAGCTGCGGCCCGTGTCGTCCAGTCCGCAGCCGAGGTTGACGACCGCCGCGTTCGGATGCTCGCGCAGATAGTCCCGCACCTCCCATGCAAGGTCGTTCTGGCGCATGGCGGCCTCCAGAAAGCCGAACTGCTGCATGAGGCTCTTGGACTTCTGGGACAGAAGCGAAAAATCGTAATCGATCTGCTCCATCAGGCGCAGGGCTGTCTCGTCGCGGTAGAGGTTCGGATACAGCTCCGAGCACATTTTCCGCCCGTAGAGCGGAATGACGAGCGTTTCCTGCACGGTATTCTTCTCAATATGGTATTTCATCGCTCCCTCTGTATCAGTTAGTTGCATCTAACCGTTGTGCTGTCAAAACACCGCCGGGGCGGTTTTCTTTATTTTGACACAGCTTTCGGCTTTTTTCAAGAGGGTGGGACAAATGCGGTATATTTTTTTCAAACCGCTTGCAAATCACGCCCATATCGTGTATAGTAGCAGACGGAAAAGCACAAGATTTTGCTTTTTCTAACAATTTGATATTGCCATCCGATGTACAGTAACCGAAGCACGCCGCAGGGCAGGCTTCGGCGCAAGAGAAAGGGAAAACCACTCGACCGGAGCTGTGCGCACAAGACCGTTCCGAAGCAGCGAAAGCTGTCTGGGTGAAAGCCAGTCATTGCGGATTTATCCGCGAGAAGGCAGGAAACGGGCGCGGAAACAAAGAGTTTGTTTCCAGAGTGCAAGTCAGAAGAACTGCTGTCTGCGCCGCATTCGCGGCGGAAAGGATGAATGCGTGGGACGAGCTCTGCCTGTAGCATTCGGAACAGGTGCGCCGTTTTTCCTCACAGGAAAAGCAGCGTATTTTGTTTCTGTGGAGATCCGCCCGCCATTTTGTCAAGAATGGCGGACTTTTGTTTCTCCCAAAGCCGTCTGCGCCCCCTGTTTCCGCTCCTATTTAATAAGGAGCTTGCGATAGATATTTTGATTCTGGAGGAAAATGTATGAAGAAACGAATTCTGAGTCTGCTGCTCGTGTTTGTGATGCTGCTGAGCCTGCTGCCCGCAGGCGTTCTGGCAGCAGAGGGCGATGTCAGCGTCACACTGTCCGGTATGCACGACGCACAGGTCAAGTCCCTGAAGCTGTATACCTACATGGACGGCGTGAAGGGCGCGGACGATCTGCTGGCTGAAAAGACAGCCGCAGACGGCGCGTATACCATCGACCTTGCGCCCGGCGCTTACTGGGTTGACGGTTACGACGCGAACAATGACCGCAACGGCGGTGTATCCATCAACGTCAGCAGCGACAGCAGCAGCTTCAAGCTGCAGCGGATGTATCAGATCTCCGTCAACCCCAGTTCATGGGTTAAGGACACAGACTATACTCTTTCGCTGCGCGTAACCGACGCCTCCGGTGCAGAGCGTAAGGCGGAGTTCGGCACGGCTGTAAACTGGGGCACGACCTATGCAAGCTGCCTGTTTGTCGTTGGTGATACAGTCAGCGTGACAGCCACGCCGAACGCGGAAACGCATCCGAACTACAACCCGGCTACCGCTTCCAAGACCCCGACGATGAACGACAGCCTCAGCCTGACCTGCAAGGAATTCGTCACGGTCACGGTCACAGCGCCGAAGGGCTCGACCATCGACGCCGGTACGCTCGCAAAATACTATGTGTTCAGCTTCCTTGAGCCGTTCGCGCGTTCCGTCGAGGACGGCACGGCCACGTTCCATCTCGACAAGAACACGGATTACTTCTACCGTGTCCGCCATCCGCAGGGTGCAACATACTGGAACTATGTCAGACTGAGCGCCGACGCAGCGTACACGGTCACGGATGAGGATCTTGGTCTGACCGGTGATTTCAGCAAGAGCACGATCTATCATTTTGAAAACAACGTCTACGACCGTGCAGGCATTTACCTGAACATCAACACCAAGGGCTATAAAAACATGGCCGTTGGCGATACGTTTGAACTCAACTCCTTCCGCAACTGGTTCGCGATCGAAAGCTTTATGAACGCCAAGGTCGCACTGCCGGAGATGCACTATCAGGTCATCGATGTGAACGGCAATCCCAGCGACGTCGTGACCATCACGCCGAACGCGCTGAACAGCAACGTCGCCGTGATGGAGGCCAAGCACGAGGGCACGGCAATCGTGCTCGTAACCTATGACGCAATGACCCATATGGCTGGCCAGACCAGCACGGCCTCGCATCGCTTCTCCGCCATCTGGCCGGAGTTGACGGGCGTGTTTGTCGTGAATGTCGGCGCGGACGGCAGCGCCATCCAGACCAATATGAATCTTGACCGCATGGACGCGGTCATCGAGAAGGATGAGGCGCGGCAACTCGATGCGGAGCATGACATTCTGTTCTACACCGGAACAGAGGGTGCAAGTTACAGCTTCAAGCCCGAAGCGGGCTGCACCGTGAGCGTCCTGCGCCCCACCGTGACCGCTGCGTCTATGACGTATTCCGGCGGCTTCACAAACACTGGCGTCACAACCGCTGAAGACGGCACTGTGACCGTCAGCGGTCTGATCACCGGCCGCAATATCATCAAGGTCACGAAGGGCGGCCTTTCGACCTATCAGGTCGTGACGGCACGCGGCGTGAGCTACAAGTTTGTCAACGCGGAGGGCACGGAGCTGACGCAGGAAGAGCTGGCTGCCATCAAGCCGGGCGATTCCGTCACGATCCAGTTCTCCAACCTGATCAGCCCCAAGGAAAAGCTTTCCGGCGCGTATAACTTCAACTTCTCCCTGTATATGCAGGGCCCGGACGGCACCTTCTTCAAGAGTGATCCCGGCGGAAACTTCGGCGTTTATGACTTCAGCGGCAACCCTGAGCGGCAGAAGCTGACTGTCACCATCCCGAAGTTCTGGGCTAAGGAGACCTACACGCTGAGCGGCGCGATCAAGCAGGCGGGCTGGCCCGGCGTTCCGACGCACCGCGGCATCACCTATGCTGTGGGCACGAATCCCGGCTTCGACGCGCCCAAGACGGCAGGCATTCTCAGCCGTCTGCCGGAGATCACGATCCCGGTCGTAAAGCTTGACTTCCTGACCGGCAAGCTGATTTTCCAGGATCAGAATGGCACGGCCATTGACCGCAAGGATCTGACCGTCACGCTGGCGGACAGCGCAGGCAACGGCATTGCGGTCGCGGAAGACGGCACGTTCAAGGCTTATGCCGAGGAATACTTCTACACCGTTTCCGGTGCCGGTGTTGAATATGCCTCCGGCAGCGTCACCATGACGGAGGAAGGCTCCAACGAATTCACCATCACCCTGCAGGCAACCGCAGCGGGCGCATGGGACGGCAAGACGCAGACCGAACCGCAGACCGACGAAAACGGCGTTTACCGGATCGGCACCGGCGCGGAGCTGGCATGGTTCGTCGCGAAGAGCAAGGACGCGGACGTTTCCGGCGTTCTGGCGGCCGATATCAACCTCGGCAAATACGCATGGCTGAACATCTCCTCCAGCAAGAAGGTCGTGCTTGACGGCGCAAGCTTTGAGATCACCGGCCTGAACGCCACGGCTGGCCTGTTTGCGCAGATCGGCTCGAATTCCTACATCCATGATCTGACCATCCGCGGCGCAGTTTCCGGCAAGGGCAGCGCAGGCGCGATCGCCGGCTATGCCAGCGGCACTGCTCCGAAAATCGCGAACTGCTTCAACTACGCAGTCATCACCTCTACCGGCAACAACGTCGGCGGTCTTGTGGGATACACCTATCAGAACGCCGTGATCGAGAACTGCGCGAACTTCGGCGCTGTCACCGGCGGCAGCAGCGTCGGCGGCATTATCGGCGGCACAGTCAGCAACGGCTCGACCATCACCGGCTGCTATAACACCGCAGAAATTTCCGCGACCGGCAGCAAGGCCGGCGGCATCATCGGCGGCACCAGCAGCGAAATGACTGTTACAAGCTGCTACAACACCGGCAAGATCTCCGGCACGGCCTCCGGCGGCATCGCAGGCGAGGTCAAGGGCAATGTGAACTGGAGCGGCACTGTGCAGGGGAAAATCACCATCTCCGCCTGCTATTCTGTCGGCGAAGCGGGCAGCGCCGTATTCGGCACGGTTGACACTGCTTCCTCCGAGATTTCCAAGTGCTATTATCTGAACACGCTGAACGCGGACGCGAACGCCGAAGCGCTGAACGAAGCTGACCTCAAGGACGCCGACCTGTCCGACGCGTTCGGCCCGGTCTGCGGCGGCTATCCCGCACTCAGATGGCAGACCGATGTGACCTTCCACGAGGCGAACGGCGAGGGCACGGTTGTTGCCGCACTGTGCACGGTGAAAGGCTACACCCGCTATACCTGCAAAAACTGCGGTGCAAGCTACCGCACAGAGTATACCGCACCGCTCGGCCACGACTTCTGCGAGGATCTGGACGGCAGCGACAACAGCTGTGTCCTGACGGCTCCCACCTGCACGCAGTCGGGCAGGATCGTCCGTACCTGCCGCAGAGACGGCTGCTCAGAAACGAAGGAAGACATCGTTCCCGCCAAGGGCCATACGCCCAAGGACGGCACCGAGCAGGTCTTCACCGGCTATAAGACCTACGAATGCGCCGTCTGCGGCGAAACCTACACGGTCTGGGACGACGACCGCCTCGGCCACGTCTCCTACCCCGAGCAGACTGTCACCTCTATCAGCGTTTCCGACAACGGCAATTACCCCTGGGTCTACAATGCCGATCTGGACCGCTTTGAAAGCAGCAACCAGAATCAGGACAAGACCAGCTCCACGACCTCGTTTGCCTTTACGCTGAGCGCACCCACTGTTCTGCGCTTCGGCTACGGCGTTTCCTCGGAAAACGGCTATGACAAGCTGACCATCACGCTCGCAGCCGACGGCGGCAGCACGGAAACGCTGGCCGATGCTGTCAGCGGCGAGAAGAGCGGCAGCATCAAGAAGCAGCTCGGAGCCGGCAGCTACACACTGACGCTGTCCTATGTGAAGGACGACGCCTCCAAGGGCGGCTCGGATATGGCGTATGTCAGCGTTCTGACGCTGGCCGGCATGGCCCGCGTGATCGTGGAGAACACCACGTTCCCGAAGGCGGAAGGCGCTGTCTGGGAAGGCACGCTGGCCGACACCTGGATCGAGCTGACTGGCGAATCGACCATGATGGGCTGCGTTGTGGAAGCACTGGATGGCCACACCGTCGTCGGCGCGGAAAGCAACTACATCTCCTCCATTGACAACTTGAAGGCGTTTGACGGCGGTACCATGTCCGGCTGGATGGGCACACTCAACGACTGGTTCACAAACTTTGGCTTTGGTGAATTTACCGTTGCAAAGGGCACGCTCTGCGCGGGCGACGAGATCCGCATCATGTACACCCGTACCGTTGAGGATCTTGGCGGCAGCTGGAACAATTCCGACACCCGCCTCAAAGCGCTCACATTCAGCACCGGTAAGCTGGCGCCCAAGTTCAGCGGCGACACCTTCACCTACACCCTGACTGTGCCGGAAGGCACGACCTCGCTGCTCGTCACACCGACGGCGGCAAACAAGAACTATCAGGTCCGCGCCTATCTCGGCACGCAGGCTACGGGCCGCGAATATTCCCGCACGTCCCTGATCCCCATCGCAAATGGCAGCGTCATCACCGTCGTCTGCGCAGACGACAGCTGGCCCACCATGAATGAAACGAGCGACGGCAAGCGCACTTACACCATCAACGTGGTGTTCGGCACAGCTCAGTCCTCTGACGCAGGCGTTGCGTCCGTCAAGGTCGCGGATGTTGAGGCAGCCGCGGGTGAGAACAACGCCTACACCGTCACTGTACCCTACGGCACGGCTATCACGGCAGACAGCTTTGTTATTGCGCTCTCCGACAACAAGGCCGGCGTCACCGCAGGCCCGACCGAGGGCGAAAGCGGCGTCTGGAGCTTCACCGTGACCGCTGAGGACGGCACCGCTGTGACCTACACCGTCACTGTGACCGTCGCGGAAGCGCCGAAGTCCTCTGACGCAGGCGTGACCTCCGTTTCCGTCGCGCACACCCCGGCCTCGAAGACCGGTGAGACAACCTACACGGTCAAGCTGCAGACGAACGCCGAGGTTACGGCAGACAGCTTCCAGATCGTTCTGTCCGATGAAAAGGCCAGCGTCTCCGCTCCCACAGCCAACGGCGATGTCTGGACGTTCACCGTTACCGCCGAGGACGGCACGACCACCGCAGCGTATACCGTCACCGTGACCCGCAGAAGCGCATCTGAGACGACCCCACTGCGGACGGTTACGCTCTCCATGCTCAGGGCAAGCCTGGAGGATACGACAACGCGCAGCTTTACGCTGCATCAAACAGCGGGCAGCAATGTGCTGACTTCTCCGTATCGAATCGTTTCTGGCGCATCCGGGATTCAGTTCCAGGTTAAGGTATCCTACAATACGGCATATTCCGCCGTATATGCCTTCACGACGACCGACGGAACTGCAAAAGCAGTGGACGCTCCGCACGCGAAGAATATTGCCATCATCAATCCCGATCTTTCCGGCAGTCTGGTCGCGGTCATTACGCTGACGAACAAGACCGACGCCTCCGACGTCTGGGTCTACGAGCTGCGTATGCCGACCGAGGCGAACCATGCTCCCAGGCTGAAGGACGGCGTAATCACCCCGGCTGCGGCCTCGATCAACCTTGGCAAAAGCTATCAGTTTGATATGACGCAGATCTTTGAGGACGAGGACGCCTACGATAAGCTCACCTACCGCGTCTGGCGTGATGCCGAGAATCCGTTCTATGTACCGGCCTCCTACACATATACGCCCAGCGCTGCCGGTACGTATACGCTCGTCTTCAAAGCAAGCGACGGCAAGGCAGAATCTCCGGAATACAAGTTCGTTCTTACTGTGATCGACCCGAACGCGAAGTCCTCTGACGCGGGTGTTGCGTCCGTCAAGGTCGCAGGCGTTGAGGCAGCAGCCGGTACGGCTGAAAACAGCTACTCCGTAACGCTCCCGGCTGGCACGGAGGTCACGGCAGACAGCTTCGAGATCACACTTTCCGACAGCAAGGCCACGCTTACCGGCCCGACCGAGGGCGAAGGCGGCGTCTGGACGTTTACTGTAACCGCTGAGGACGGCACCGCTGTGACCTACACCGTCACGGTCACGGTGAAAGAGGCCAAGACGATCCACGCGACCATTTCCATGCAGGCAGAAAATATGTTTATCATGGTTCCGACCCGCGTGGAAGTCTCCAGCGATCTCGCCGAACGCTATGGCTACAAGGATGCGGTCACAGACGGCGTTTCCGCGCTGGACGTGCTCGTCAAGTACCATGAACTCACCTTCGGTGAGGACTTCACGAAGGACAGCAAGAGCGATTATCTCGTCGTCAGCAACGGCACGATCACCACGGTCAACGGAGAAAAAACCTCCGCGTTCAGTTTCGCGGTCAACGGCGAGTTCCCCTGCGACAAGAATGGCGAATATAACACGCAGTACGGCTACACCGGCTACACCATCAGCCAGACCCCCGTTGCGGAGGACGGCACCGTTGAGTTCTTCTTCTATCAGGACACCAGTATGTACATGGACTACTATACGTGGTTCACGGATACGGACGGAAACCGTCTGGATACCTTTACGGTTCAGGCCGGAACCGACTTCACGCTCGGTATGGACGGCTATATGTACGCCTACGGCGGCAGCCTGAAGCCGGAAGACCGTGAGACGCACGGTGCAGCGCTTGATCCCGAAGATCTGCAGATCTGCACAGTCGGCGAAGATGGAACGCTCACGCCGGTCGAGGGCAAGGTCATCGGCGAAAATGGGCAGGTCACGCTCTCGTTTGCCGCCGCAGGCAGCTATGTTCTGTCCGCAATGGGCGACGAGTTCACCAACATTTTCTCCCCGTGGCTCCCCGTCACGGTCACAGCAGCCCCGAAGTCCAATGACGCGAATGTCAGCAGCGTCACCGTTGCGGGCGTTGAGGCCACAGCCGGCGAGAACAACACCTACACCGTTACCCTCCCCTACGGCACGGACGTTACAGCGGGCAGCTTCGTGATCGTTACAAGCGACGCAGGCGCGACTGTCGGCGCTCTGACGAATGAAGGCAATGTCTGGACGTTCACCGTCACCGCTGAGGACGGCGTGACCTCCAAGACCTACACCGTCACCGTTTCGTTCACCGAAGCCCCGAAGTCCAATGACGCGGGTGTCAGCAGCATCACCGTTGCGGGTTTCAAGGCTGTGGCCGGTGCGAACAACAGCTACACCGTCACGGTTCCCTATGGCACGGTCGTCAAGACCGGCAGCTTCGTGATCGTCACGAGGCATCCGCGCGCGACTGTCAGCGCTCTGACAAACACCAGAAATATCTGGAGCTTCACCGTCACCGCTGAGGACGGCGTGACCACCGCAGTCTACACCGTCACGGTCAATACCGCCGCGCTTCCGGAGCCGATCACTCCGGGTGTCGACAATAAGAAGCCCGCTTCGAAGCCCGAGGTCAAGCTTCCGTTCACCGACGTTTCCACGTCCGACTGGTTCTATGACGACGTTGCGTTCGTATACAAAAACGGCCTGTTCTCCGGCACGGACAGCAGAAGCTTCAGCCCGAACGCGTCCATGACGCGCGCCATGCTCGTCACGGTTCTCTACCGGCTCGAGGGCGAACCCACCGTCACAGGCAGAAGCAGCTTTACCGATGTGCGTTCCGGCGCGTATTACGAAAAGTCTGTCATCTGGGCAGCCGCCAACGGCATCGTCACCGGCACGGACAGCACCTCCTTCTCCCCCGACGCCAAGGTCACGCGCGAGCAGCTTGCCGCGATCCTGTACCGCTATGCGCAGTACAGGAAGCTGGACACCGATGCGAGCGCAAAGCTGAACAGCTTCACCGACGCGGACAGCGTTTCCGCCTATGCCAGCGAGGCGCTCGGCTGGGCTGTCTCGGAGGGCCTGATCAACGGTGCTTCCGGCAAGCTCATGCCGAAGGGCGACGCGACCAGAGCACAGGTCGCCGCGATCCTCCACCGGCTCGTGAAAAATGTACTGAACTGACCTCATAATCCCAATTTGCAGCACAGGACTGCCCCCCTTTTTGGGGGGCAGCCCTGCGTGCTGTATTTCAGAGCATATCTGAAAGCCGGTAAACCAGACCGACAGCAGCTATTGCGCCACTGGACAGATTACCGGTTTTCAGATATACTTGAAATGATACAACACATATGGAGTTGAATTGCGTGAACGTCTGGAAAACAAATAAAAAGGCCGCCGTCTGGGCGGTGCTGGCGCTGGTGCTGACGGCTGCGCTGCTGACCGGGTGCGGAGCGCCGCAGTCCGGGCCGAGCTATCACTGCACCGTCTCCATTTCCTGTGCATCGATTCTGGAGCACATGGAGCTTTGCAGCGAGGAAAAGCGGGAGCTGGTGCCGGAGGACGGCTGGCTGCTGGAGTCTGTAGAGGTCAGCTTTCAGGAGGGGCAGAGCGCTTTTGACGTTTTGCAGCAGGTCTGCCGGGAGAATAAACTCCATCTGGAATTTTCCACGACGCCGGTTTACGGCTCGGCTTACATTGAGGGCATCGGGAACCTCTATGAATTTGACTGCGGGGCGGAATCCGGCTGGATGTACGCGGTGAACGGCTGGTTCCCGAATTACGGATGCAGCCAGTATGCGCTGCAGGACGGAGACACGGTCACGTGGGTTTATACTTGTGAGCTGGGCAGGGACGTCGGCAGCGGCGGCTGGACAGAGGGCGAATGAGAAACAAAGACGCTTTTTCGGGATATCATCCCGTGATCAATTTTCTATATTACGCACTGGTGCTGCTGTTTTCGATGTGTTTGATGCATCCGGGCTATCTGGCGGTTTCGCTGACGGGGGCGCTGGCCTACGATATTCATCTGAAAGGCCGGAAAGCGGTGCGGTTTGCCGTCATGGGGCTTCTCCCTATGGCGGCGCTTGCCGCGCTTTTGAACCCGGCCTTTAACCATGAGGGCGCGACGATTCTGACGTATCTGCCCTCCGGGAATCCGCTGACGCTCGAATCCATGCTCTATGGTGCGTCGGCAGCGGTCATGCTGGCAAGCGTCGTATTGTGGTTTTCCAGCTACAACGAGGTTATGACTTCGGACAAGTTTGTGTATTTATTTGGACGCGTGATTCCGGCGCTGTCGCTTGTTTTGTCCATGGCCCTGCGGTTCATTCCGAAGTTCAGGGCGCAGATGCAGACGGTTTCGGAGGCGCAGGCTTGTATCGGACGCGATACGAAAAACGGAAGCGTATTCCGCCGCGTTGGGAACGCCGTCAAAATCTTCTCAATCATGGTCACATGGTCGCTCGAAAATGCCATTGAAACGTCGGACTCCATGCGCTCACGCGGCTATGGCCTGCCGGGGCGCACGGCATTTTCGATCTATCGTTTTGACGACCGGGACAAGTCCGCGCTTGCGTGGCTGGTTTTCTGCGGGGCGCATCTCATTTCCGGCTGGATGGCGGGCGGAACGTATTTCCGGTATTATCCGACGGTGAAGGCCGCCGCATGGACGCCGATGACGGTGAACTTTATGCTCGTGTATCTTGCGCTGGTGCTGACGCCGGTGATTCTCGACCGAAGGGAGGACAGGCTGTGGAACTCTTTGCAATCAAACATCTGAATTTTGCGTATCCAGAACAGGCAAAGAACGCGATCTCCGATTTCTCGCTGTCCGTCCGGCCGGGAGAATTTCTGGTGGTCTGCGGTCCGTCCGGTTGCGGGAAATCGACGCTGCTGCGGCAGTTAAAAACCGTCCTTGCGCCGCACGGACGAAGGAGCGGTCAAATCCTGTTTGACGGAAAGAATCTTGATGAACTTTCCCAGCGCGAACAGGCTGAAAAAATCGGCTTTGTGCAGCAAAGCCCGGAGAATCAGATCGTCACGGATAAGGTCTGGCACGAGCTGGCGTTCGGGTTGGAATCGCTCGGCTATGACACACCGACGATCCGCCGCAGAGTGGCGGAAATGGCGTCATTTTTCGGCATCCAGACATGGTTTTATAAGTCTGTTACAGAACTGTCCGGCGGACAGAAGCAGCTTCTGAACCTTGCGTCTGTGATGGTGCTTCAGCCGAAGGTGCTGATTCTCGACGAGCCAACAAGTCAGCTTGACCCGATTGCAGCGTCGGACTTTTTGGCAACGCTCGGCAAGATCAACCGGGAGCTTGGCACGACGATTATTCTGACCGAGCATCGCTTGGAAGAAGCGTTTTCCTTCGCGTCGCGCGTGGCGGTCATGGACGGCGGCAGACTGCTTTGCAGCGGAACGCCTGCCGAGGTGGGCGCGGAATTAAAATCCAGCGGGAACGCGATGTTTTTGGCCATGCCGGCCGCCATGCGGATATGGGCGGCGACGGATTCCAAGGCAGTTTGCCCCATTTCTGTCTGTGACGGGCGAAACTGGCTGCTGGAATATGCAAAAACGCACGAGTTGAAGCCGATTCCGGAAGAAAATAAAAACGCGCCGGACACGGAAACCGTTGTCTCGGCGCGGGAAATCTGGTTCAAATACGATAAGGACTTGCCCGATGTGGTCAAGGGTTTATCCTTGGAACTGCACAAAGGTGAATTTCTGGCCCTGCTCGGCGGCAACGGCACGGGCAAGACCACCACGCTCAAGCTGCTGGCAAGTCTGAAAAAGCCGTATCGCGGGGAACTGAACATCACCGGCAGCGTCGGAATGCTGCCGCAGAATCCGCAGACGCTGTTTGTAAAAGCCACGGTGCGCGAGGACTTATTGGAGATCATACCAAAATCCGAACGGAAACCTGAGCGTCTCGCACAGGTCGTTTCGCTCTGCAAGCTGGCGGAGCTGCTTGACCGCCATCCCTGCGATCTTTCGGGCGGCGAACAGCAGCGCGCGGCGCTGGCGAAAATCCTGCTTCTGAATCCGGACATTCTACTCTTTGACGAACCGACGAAGGGACTTGATGCGGAGTTCAAGCAGACGTTTGGGCAGATTCTGCGGACGCTGCGAGCGTCCGGCGTGGCGATTCTGATGGTCAGCCATGATATCGAATTCTGCGCGAAGTATGCCGAACGCTGCGCCCTGTTTTTTGACGGCAATATCGTCACCGAGGCTGCGCCGCGCGTGTTTTTCTCCGGCAACAGCTTTTATACGACCTCCGCGAACCGCATTGCGCGCGATGTGCTGCCGGAAGCAGTCACGCCGGAGGATGTGATCGCGGCCTGCGGCGGAGCGGTCGCGCCGGAACCGGCGCTGCCGGAGTATCAGCGTATTCCGCCTGCACCGGAGAAGGAAGCGCAGGTTCTGAAAAAGCTCCCGGTCTGGCGCAAGGCGCTTGCCGCCGTATCCGGTATCGTGTCGCTGGTGCTGATGATCCAGGCTATCGGCGTGACCGATCTGACAAAGCTTGTGGACGCAGGCGGACTGACAGGTCTTGCGGGCAGCCAGATGAGGCTCTACGGCATTCTGCTTCTCTCGCTGCTCGTGTTTGCGCTGTCCATTGGCCGAAAAGCCGACCGCCCGGATTATCTCATCCAGACGCCCGTGGAAAAGCGGAAGCTGAGGAACCGCACGATTTTTGCGACGGCTTTGATCCTCCTGCTCATTCCGCTGACGCTGTTCATCGGTGTGTACTGCTTCGGCGGGAAACGGTATTATTTCATTTCGCTGCTCATTCTGCTCGAATGTATGCTGCCGTTCTTCCTCATCTTCGAGGGGCGTAAGCCGCAGGCGAGGGAATTAGTGCTGATAGCAGTTCTGGTCGCGCTGAACGTCGCGGGCCGCGCCGCGTTCTTCATGCTGCCGGAGTTCAAGCCGGTCGTGGCGATGACGATCCTGGCGGGCGTGGCCTTTGGCGGCGAAACGGGATTCTTAGTCGGCGCGATGACCATGCTGGTTTCGAATATGCTGTTTTCCCAAGGCCCGTGGACACCGTGGCAGATGTTCGCGATGGGGTCAATCGGCTGGCTGGCGGGAGTTTTGTACCGCAAGGGCGTCCTGCGGCGGTTGAAGCTCAGTCTGTGCATCTTCGGCGTGATCGCCTCTACCGTGATCTTCGGCGGTATTATGAATCCCGCGTCCGCGCTCATGTGGTCAGAAACGATCAGCTGGAAGATCATCATGAGCTATTACATCACCGGCATTCCGGTCGATCTGGTGCGAGCTGTTGCCACATTCATCTTCCTGTGGCTTGGCGCGGAGCCGATGCTGGAAAAGCTGGACAGGGTCAAAACAAAATACGGCTTAGCGGAGTAACTTCCGCTAAGCCGTGTGCGTTTTCCTGTCAATGTCCGGCAGCGCTTGGGATGTCCTGAAGCGCAAAGCGGTATTCCTGCTCTGCGTCCGGATACTTCTCCCGATCGACCTTGCTCAAAAACATGGCAAGCGGACGGACCCACAGGCCGCCGTCGCCGTAGAGCTTCCGGTAAATCACGCAGGGCTCACCGCTCTCGGAGTCCTTTGCAAGCGCCTCCACGAGATAATAATCGCCTTTGAAATGGCGGTAGACCCGCCCGATCTGAAGCTGCTGCATACCGCTTCTCCCCTTTCGCATAAATGTCCCGCAGGCCGCTTTGAACGGCCTGCGGGCTTTCGTTTTTATTTTGCCAGCTTGTTTTTATCGAAGAAATACTCCTTCGTCAGCTTCGCCACAACGCCGGACAGGGCGAACAGGGCGATAAAGTTCGGGATCGCCATGAGACCGTTGAACGTGTCCGCAATGTCCCACACCACGTCGAGCGACGCGACCGCGCCGACCACAACGACGATGATGAACAGGACCTGATAAATCTTTGAAACCTTGAGGCCAAACAGATACTGCACACAGCGGCTGCCGTAGAGCGACCAGCCAAGGATCGTCGTGAACGCGAAGAGCATCAGGGCCAGTGCGACGAAGACGGAAGCGAATTTCTGGCCGAACATGGTGGCAAATGCGGCTGTGATCAGCTCGGAGCCGACCTTGTGGCCGAAGGTGATATCCACGCCGCTGCAGATGATGGTCAGGGCCGTCAGGGTGCAGATGACGATGGTATCGGCAAAGACCTCAAAAATGCCGTACAGGCCCTGCTGGACGGGGCTCTTGGTATCAGCCGCCGCATGGGCGATGGCTGCGGAGCCAAGGCCCGCTTCGTTGGAGAAGGCGCTTCTGCGCAGGCCCCAGACAATGGTCTGCTTGAGCGCAATACCACTGGCCGCGCCGCCGAGCGCCTTGGGCGTAAAGGCTGTGGCAAAGATCTTGCCAAAGGCCGGGCCGATATTACCGGCGTGACCGAAAATCACGACAAGCGCAAAAATGATGTACAAAACGCTCATGACCGGAACGAGCTTTTCCGCCACGGCGCCGATGCGCTTGATTCCGCCGAAGAGGATCACGCCGATCAGCGCGGCGATCGCAACGCCGAACACGAAGTTCAGCAGCTTCCGTTCCCCTTCCGCAGCCGGGATGAAGGCGTCGATGGCGTCGTTCAGGGAGCCGACGATGGAGTTGACCTGCGACATATTGCCGATGCCGAAGGAAGCGATGGCTGCGAAAACGCAAAACAGAATGCCGACCCACTGCCAGTACTTGCCGAGACCGTTTTTGACGTAGTACATCGGGCCGCCGACCCAGTCGCCCTTTGCGTCGCGCTCGCGGTATTGGATGGACAGCGTGACCTCGGAATACTTGATCATCATGCCGAGCAGCGCCGCCAGCCACAGCCAGAACACTGCACCGTAGCCGCCGAGGGCGATGGCCTGCGAGGTGCCGACGATATTGCCGGTGCCGACCGTCGCAGCCAGGGCCGTTGTGACAGCCTGCAGCGGCGTGACCGCGCCAGCGCCTGCCTCCTGCTTCTGGAACATCTTACCGACCGTGTTTTTCATCGCATAGCCGAACCGCGTGAACTGGATCCCGCGATTGCGGATGGTCAGATACAGACCGCCGACAATGGTACATGGCAGGAAAATGTACAGCCATGCGACCGTGTTCAGGGTTCCCGTGAAGAAATTGATGATAGCTTCCATAGTTCTCCTTTCCGGACGCCTCGCGGCGCCCTCTCCCTTCTCAGAATATAAAAAGTACGGTATGCATCATACCATAAAATAACTATTAAATCAATTTAAATCGCTACACAACATTATAGAATCTTTCCACGTACATTTGTGCATAATGCAAAGACATACGCAAAAACAGTGTTTCTGAGAAAAAAGGGATTGACGCGGCGGGAAAAACGTGCTATATTATTTAGGCAATCGAGGTGCTAGTGTGGCTCAGTCGGTAGAGCAGCTGATTCGTAATCAGCAGGTCGCCGGTTCAAGTCCGGCCACTAGCTCCAGAAACCGGTGAAAATCGAGAGATTTTCGCCGGTTTTCTCTTTTATTTGTTCGGTTTTTCATGTGCCAAAAATGTCTGACCCACACCGTGACCCACACGCGGAAATGTTCAGAGAGCGGCGGAGAGGATGTTTGTCTTATCCTCTCCGCCTCTCTTTGTTTTTCGGCTGCGTGTTCACATGACCTGCGCCATGAAATTGCCCATCTTTTCGGCTGCGCTTTCCTGCATCTGCCGTGTGACGTGGGTGTAGGTTCTCAGCGTGAAACCTGCGTCGAAATGACCGAGCATACTGGATACCGTTTTTACGTCCACGCCGTTTTGTAGTGCCAAGGTCGCGAATGTGTGCCCTTACGGTATAATTACGACAAACCGGAAAAGCCCCGTATATCAAGGGTTTTCGGTTATCTGGCAAGGTTTTTCATCCTTTTCCAAACCGAAAAATCGAGCCGCGAAGTAGTTATATCGTAGGGGGTGTTATAGTAACGACAAAAATAAAATACCGTTTGGGCGGGCTGTCAGCCCGTCCAAGAAATCAGGACATTTCCTCTGAAAAGAAGAAATGTCCTTTTTGTGTACCCAAAATCAGATGCCGACAGGAGGAACACAATGCCTGAAAAAGCAGTGCAGAAAGAACCGGGCAAAAAGCCGAAACCACAGCAGGAAGTGATCGTTCATGTTCCACTCTCCAGGCTGCACGACTTCCCAAATCACCCGTTCAAGGTGCGGGACGACGAGGCCATGCAGGAAACGACGGAGAGCATCCGGCAGTACGGCGTTCTCGTCCCGGCTATCGTCCGTCCCCGCGAGGACGGCGGCTATGAGATCATCGCCGGACACCGGCGCAGGCACGGCAGCGAGCTGGCGGGGCTTTCCGCCATGCCCTGCATCGTGCGGCAGATGGACGACGATACCGCCACCATCCTCATGGTGGACAGCAATATCCAGCGCGAGAATATCCTGCCCTCTGAACGGGCGCAGGCGTACAAAATGAAGCTGGAAGCCATCCGCCGCAAGGCTGGCAGACCGGCGAAAGGGGCTGAAAATCTACCCGAAGAAA
>OGYF01001249.1_pt1 | contig 22329 bp, 30 predicted proteins | sample 1576451 | NCBI WGS metagenome assembly OGYF01 (sample SAMEA3541505, study PRJEB24748) | human gut metagenome | biome: human gut; feature: human-associated habitat; material: faeces | place: China | collected 2012
AAATCGCTATGCCACAGCCTTGGCAGGCCATCGCGCAGCGATTTTGTTCAATTCCAATTTTCTGCTCTACAACTTAGGATTTGTCCTTTTCTATAATATACGACTGTAAATTTTTTTCACACCCATTTTTTTCATAAAATAATTCAACTCCTGGCTGTGAACCAAAATACAGCATTGTTGGAGAAGTTTCTTTGGCCAGATGGAGAAGTTTACTCCCAATACCATGTTTTCGATATTCTGGTAAAACAAGTAGTTCTGTAATAGTTCCAAAAAAATAATCATCTGTAAGTATACGAAGACATCCTACCAGCATGTCACCATCATAGGCTGTAATATTAATGGTCTTAGATAATGCCTCTTCCGTTTTTTCAATATCATATTGTCCTTTCCATACCTTATTAACAAATGAAATGAAAATATTTGCTTTAAGTTCTTTATCATCGATTTTATATTCCATTAACTCTATATCCCCTTAAAACAGAATTTATTTTCCTCAAATATACCACAATTTACATTGGAAAAGAATACATTTTCAGAACTCCTTCAGCGTAAAATTTTCAGAACTCCTTCAGCGTAAAACTCACCGTCCACAGCCCCTTCCGGGAAGTATCCTTTATCAGAGATGCCTTATAACCTTCGATATACATTTCCACTGTTTTTACCGCCAGCGTCTCTGTATCAAAATATCCCACGGTGATTTTTTCCTTCTGCTTAAATTCTGTCAGGCTCTTCAGCCATTTTGCCGACACCGAAAACGTCACCGGGATGCTTACCACGCCTGCGCGCACCACATCCCGCTGCACCGTCCCGGCCTCTGTCTCCCCGCCGGAATCCGCTTCCACGTCATCCATCTGTACTTCGTAAGAATCCGGTAGGGGGAGGGCTGTGCCGTCAAAAGTCAGATACTGTATAAATGCCATCGGTTACCTCCCTCCTGAACGCAGATTCTGTCTTGCCTGCGCTGTCACCACCAGTTCATCCAGTAAAGTGCCGCCCACATACACAGGGATTACGACATTTCCCTGTTGGCCGGAAAAACCGGACAGTGCCTCCGAAACGGCAGATGAGATCCCGGAGATCATATCCGCCATGCTGCCTCCGGCCATCATCCCATCTGTATCTCCATATCCGGACACACCTGCCTTTGGAGTGATGACCATGTCCGAAGCCACATCCCGGACGGCTTTCTCCACCATGCTGCGGCTTTTTTCAATGCCGCCAGCCAGTCCCTTCATGAAGTCCGGCATCCATTTCTCATACTCCGAGAGAGGGCCTTCATCCGGGGCAGAGAAGTGGAGGAAGGAGGCAATCTTACTGGCAATGCCGGATACCGTGTCAACCACCGCCTGCACCATGCTCTTGATTCCGTTGATCAGCCCCTGGATGAAATCCTTGCCCCACTGCAGGGCCTTCCCCGGCAGGCTTGTGATAAAGGAGATCGCTCCGGAAAAGCCGTTTTGGACAACCGATGCCAGCCCGGAAAGGGCGGAACGGATGCCGGAAACCAGATTCTTGAAAGCATTTACCGCCGCATCCTTTAAACCCGTGGCGATATTGACCACTGTGGTCCTGATCCCGTTCCAGATATTGGACGCCGTCTGCTTCAGCGTGTTCCAGATCTGTGAAATGAACTGGGAAAGCGCAGAGAAGATGTTCTGGACACCCTGTTTCAGCGCATTCGTCGCATTGACCGCTGTCTCTTTGATGGCGTTCCAGACCTGTGCGGCTGTATTTTTGATATTGTTCCAGATATTGACGAAAAATGCGGAAACCTGCGACCACAGGCTGCTCCACCACTGCGGGATAGCAGAGAAGAAATCCACGAATTTCTGTGCCGCCGCGGGGATGGTCTCCGTAAAGAACACCACCACCTTGTTCCAAAGTTCCATCAGCTTTGCGGATACCGTCTCCCAGAGCTGGCCGAACCACTCTGTGATCGCGCCCCAGTTTTTCACAATGGCTATGATCGCGGCAATGGCCGCAGCTACCCCGGCAATGATGCCGATCACCGGGAGCAGTGAGATATTGAGCGCCCCGAATGCCACGGAAAGCGCTGCGATAACCGGTGTCAGGGCAGTAAAAGCCACAAGCAGCGCTCCGAGGATTACCACGAAGTTCTGCACCGGCTCCGGCAGCATTCCAAAGATCCCGCTCACAGTCTCAATGACCGCCACCAGAGGCGGCAGCACCACATTGGCAAGCTCCACAATCTTCTCGCCCAGCGGGATCAGGGCCTGCTGGAGCTTCCTGGTATTGGCTTCCATCTCCTGCATGGGAGTGCCTGTCTGGTTAAACAGGTTCTGAGCAGAGCCTGCCACACTGTCATAGGTTTCGCCCACAGAAGTCAGGGAGGTGATGAACCTGAGGTTCCCATCCTCGGCCATCGTACCGAAGGCTTCCGCAGCCATATTCAGGGCCTGCTGTTCATTGGTACAGTTTGCGATATCCGCCACAATGGAATCAATGACCTGCTTCTGGGTGGCTTCCCCGTTCTGCCATGCCAAAAACAGGGACTGGGTCTTCTGGGAATACAGGTCAATGGAATCCCCGATGGTCCCGTCCGCCAGTCTGGTAGTCACTTCGTTGATAGCGTCGTTGACTTTATCAAGGTTATAAGCGCCGCCCTGCAGGCCGTTCTGCAGGAGCTGGAAATACTCGGATGCGGAGTAGCCGGCCTGGGCGAATTTTCCGGAATACTCGGACAGGTTATCGCCCAGCTCGTTGGTCTTGTCCAGGCCATTCTGCGTACCTGTAACAATGTAATCCATCGCCTCCTGCGCCGTCATGCCGTACTGCTTCATCAGGGCATTGACGCCGCGCAGGGTCTCGTTCATGTCAATTCCGTACAGTTCATCCAGCGTTAGTGCCTGCTGTGTCAGGTGGGTAAGGTCGGTATCGGAAAGCTCCCCAAGGTTCTTCTTTACCATGATGACGGCATCCGCCACGGACTCCATGCTGTCGCCCACACCGGCACCATAAACATCCTTCACAATCTCTGCACTGGCCTCAGCAGCCGCCCCGATTTCCCCGAAATAGGCGTTTACCTTCGTGACCGCATTTTCTGTCTCCGCATAGGCAGACACCGCCTTGTCTCCGATGTCCTGAATCTTATCCCCGACAACAGAAAGCTGATCAGCCGCTTCCATAAGGGCAGCTCCCTTGGTTGCCTCCGCAATCTCCCCGATATCGCCTGCAGCATCCTGGGCAGCGTCCCCCACATCGTTCAGGTCCTCAATGAGGTTCCGGATGGCCTGTCCGTCATCCACCGTATCCAAAGCATCCGTCAGCTGCCTGATATCCGCCTTGCCGCCGGTTGCAGACCGTCCAATCTTCTCAATGGCAGTCTTTAACTGATCCGAAGAAGCCGTGCCGCTCTTGATGGCATTCACCAGCCTGCTTCCCAGCACATCCGCATAATCATCAACATTGGATTCTGTGGCGGCGAACAGCTTACTGAGCCTCTCGGTGTTGGTGGAGAGTCGTTCCTGCTCCGACTGCAGGCCGGACAGGTCCGCCTTATAGCGATTCAGCGTCCCCCTGGTTTCCTCCACCTCACGCTGGAAGGCCATGTACTGGTCTTTTCCCAGATCACCCCGCTCAAAGGCTTTTGTTACTTCCTCCTGGGCCTGCTCCAAAGCCTGCAGCTTCCTCTCGGTATCCCCAATGGCAGACTGCAGCAGTTCCTGCTTCTGGGCCAGGAGCACCGTGTTGGACGGGTCCAGCTTCAGGAGATTGTTTACATCCCGCAGCTGGCTCTGGGTCTTCTTTATGGAATTGTTCACATCAGACAGCGCCTTCTCCAGACCGCTGATATCGCCGCCGATCTCCACCGTGATTCCCTTGATCCGGCTTGCCATGTGTCACTCACCTCCTGAAATAGAAAACGCCCGGATTTCTCCAGGCAGCTTTGAAAATCAGCACCTTTTCTGATTTTCCCTTTGTCTATGGGCTTTTTTCTGCAAAAGGTGTGGATATCCCGGTTAAAATAGATCGAAATCTTTCTGCGTCGCCACTACAGCATATTTATGCTCATCGTTGCGGCTCTCCACATACATGTCATTGACCAGACCGATGGTTAAAAGGTCAAGCTCCCCGATAGACAGCCCCAGCTGCACACAACGCAGAAGGAAGAGGGGAGTTGTCATTTCCCGGTCAGTTGCGCGAAGTTTTTTTTAGCCTGCACCTCGGTCTGGGCGTTCAGTCCCCACAGCTCAATGATCTGGGGCAGCACCTGATAGATGGAGAAGGTGTTGAAGCCGTCCAGCCATTCCTCCGGAGTATCCGGGATGGAAGTGTCTGCATGTTTTGCCATCACATAAGCGATGTTCTCAAACATCTCCAAAGAGAACAGATCCAGACTAGAATTTTCCGGATTATTCTTATCAATCCCTTTTTCCAGATCCTTTAAGTCCTTAAAGATATCCCGATGAAAGCGCATCCGGTAAATGCGCGGGATAGCGGCGGAGGCCCGAAAAGCGACCTCCTGCCCGTCAATTACAATATTTCTCTTCATACTCATGCAGTACCACCTCCGGCTTCACTCGTTGAAGTGCTGGCAGTAGTCGGCATATACACAGCGCCATACCAGCCGTTATAAACCTCATCCGTAGTGGAATCTCCGGTTCTTGCCTTCACATAGCCGTTAGCCAAAGGCGCTGCCGTAAGGGCCAGGGTTTCCGTCTGCACCTCGATCTCTTCCTCATTGGTGGAAGACTCGATGTTGGGTCTTGCCGCCGAGCAGTTATACAGTACGTGACGAATCTTCTTCACATCCCCGTCAAACTCAAAGAGCAGGGCAAAGTTGGCCGTCTCCACGTTGGCATTCTCCACCAGTACCTGGTTGGTATCCAGAGATTCCTTCAGCACATCGGTCCGGAAACTCTCAGGAACCATCGCCAGTTCCAGATCCCCCTCATAGCCCATGTTGTTGGAAATCGTGTAGTAGGCATATCCGTCCGCATAGAAGTTGGACGGCTCACCGTTTGGCTCCAGAGAAAGAGAAACCGCACCCGGCATGGCCACCGGCGTCCCGAAGGTCACTTCCCCTTCCTCGCTCACCGTGATCAACGCATAATGAACGTTGCAAATGTTAAACTTAACCTTATTTTTCTTTGTCGCCATTACAATCCCTCCATATCAAAAGAGTACAGAACCTCATACAGCTTCTCGCTGTCAATCCAGGTTTCTGTCTTGCTGTAAAAAATCCCCGCCGCATCCAAAGCCGTCTCCACCTGCTGCTCAGAGGACAGGTCTTTGAAGTCCGTGTACAGTTCCAGATGCACCTCGCTGATCCTGTGATATACCTTCCCGTCTGCGGAAAAGTTGTCGCTTCCCGGAAGCAGATAGCAGAGGAAGGGTGGATCCGGTGCTTCCCCTTCTGCGAAGTGGTCATAAGCATAAGGAATGCCCGTCTCTTTTAAGATTGAAATCAGTCTCTCCATATCATCCCTCCAGTGCTTTCCGGATCGCATCCTCCAGCCGCTCCATGCCTTTTGCTTCCGCAGCAGCGATATGGGGCTGAGCAGATACACGGCCTCCGCCCCGCTTGGCATGACCAAACTCCAGCAGATGTGCCAGCTGATAGCGGTTCCTGGAATGCACCGCAAGAGTGAGGCTGTTGGATGTTTCCTTCATCTTCTTGACAGCCCAGCTTTTTGCGTAATCCCCGGTATCCTTGGGAGCATGGGTACGGATTTCATCCCGTACCGTATCCCCGGCCTCCTTGACCGCCTGCTTTACATCCTCAGCGGCAAGGTCGGCATAATCCTCCAAAGTCTCCATAATGGCATCCGCCAGATCACCGATCTGCACATTTCTTCCCATTCTTACCGCCTCACTTTCTGGCATTTGAGCTTTACCGATTTCTTCTTGTAATTCTGATGATCAATGCCAAGGATGTTGTAAATCTCATCGTTATACACGACTCGGTATCCGTCAGAAGTGATTTCCGACACAGCCTTGCACCACCTTACCGTAAAGTCTGCCTTGGTGTTATCCACCACCGTTCCGGCAGAAGTACTCTCGCTTGGAGATTCCCCGCTGATGGTGGCATAGCAGGAATAGAAATCCACCCACTCATTCAGATGGTTTCCAATGGCATCCACTGTAACGGAATTCTTCTGTACAACGATTTTCCGGTTTAAAAGAGCCACATCCATCAGAATCCCTCCTTACGGCTGCCAAACAGGAGCGCCCGAAGCGTCAGGTTCAGAGCGTGATGGTCAGCTTCTTCCCGGTGCTCATACAGATAGGCTACGGTAAACATGACAGCGATTTTTCCGTTCTGGGCTGCAACCAGGTCTTCTTCGCTGTCCGTCCGCAGGATATCCATACACTGCCGTATCGCTGCTGTAATCATGCCCTGGATTAAGACATCATCGTCCTCATAATCCACCCGGAGATAGTTTTTCATTTCATCCAACGTCACCATCATCCTCACCTCCAGTTAAAGAGAGGAGCATGAAAAATCCATGCTCCCCTGTTCAGTCATTGAAATCAGGCCCCAGCCTTCTGTGCCAGCACCTTGATGGCCTCCGGCAGAACCAGCTTGCCATCCACCCTCTGGGAGGCGAGGAAGCCCACCTGACCGGTTGCCGCATACAGCTCGTTGAGGCGCTTGAAGGAACGTCCCTGTCTGTCTGCGATCCAGTAGTAGCTAAAATCACCAAAGGCTACGGTCTTGGCGTCTGCTGCGATGGCAGGCATATAGGCAGACGTCCTTACCGGCTTTCCAAGAAGCAGGTCAGGCGCACCGGCAGTCAGGGAAGGCTGCCACAGGTACTGGCCCTGATTATCCTTCAGCTTGCGGATAGCCTTGATGGTGGAATCATTCAGCACCCATACAGCATTTCTGCGGTAAGGTGCCTTCAGGGAGTAGAACAGGTCGATCAGCTCATCGGCAGTGATAGACGTAGCAGATGCCGCAGTCACCCCGGTTTCTGCTCCGCCGGTGGCCGCCAGCACCCCCAGAGGCTTACCGGAACCATCACCGGTAAAGAACGCCTCTTCCTCCTTGGCACCGATCCTTCTGGCAAACTCACGGGAGATGTAGGCTTCCAGATCAAAAACGCTGTCATTCAACAGTTCCTCGGATACCTTGATCATGGTACCTACCTTGTAAGCCCCGATAGATACCTGACCGAAGGAATCATCGCTCTCCAGATAAGCCCCTTCCTCATCAATCCAGGAAGCTGTTCCTTTGGTGGCCACCACAGGGATCTTCCGGTCACCACTGGAGGTGCGGATTACCTTGGCCAGCTGACGGAACACGTTCTCTTCCTCCAGAGCCTCCACCAGGGTGCGCTCATACTCATCCGGCACCAGATACCCGCCCTCGGAGTCCGTGCCAATCTGCAGGGCATTGACCACCTGGGGCATGGGGGTCTTGGAACGCATCATGTTCCAGAAGTTAGTCCGGTACTCATCCGAAGCACGCCCGGTCTTTGCGGTCTCCCTGCCGTTTAAGGGCTTTCCGGTCAGAGGCTGGTTTACCGGAAGGTTTAACTGGGCATCCAGCGCCTCACGGCGTTCCATGCGGGAGATTTCCTTGCCCAGGTCGGTGATTTCCTGCTCCATACGGGTATAGGCGGCATCGTCCTCTGCGGACAGCACACCCTTGTCATTTCTGTGGGAATCTAAAAACGCCTTTGCCGCTCCCCACGCCTTTGCTCTCTTTTCTCTAAGCTCTAAAATAGTCATTGTCGAAATCCTCCTTAATTCTTCAATAAATCAAGCCGCTCGTAGAGACTGTCTACGCTGCGGCCTGCAGGTTCAATTTTCGGTTAGCACACTTTGCTGCAATCTTATCCATCAGGGAATTGACCACAGCGGCCTTGGAATAAAGCATGGTGACTGCTGGCGGCTCCACATCCTCCGGCAGGTCAGCCCTTCCAAGAATCCCGTCGGCAAAGCCAAGCTCCACCGCCTTGTGGGCATCCATCCATGTCTCCGCATCCATGAGATGAGAGAGCTTTGTACGAGACAAGCCAGTCTTGATCTCATAGGCATTGATGATGGAATCCTTCACGCTCCCAAGCATTTCAATGGCCTTCTGCATCTCCGCCGTATCGCCCCACGCAATGGTGGCCGGATTATGGATCATCATCATACCTACCGGAGAGATCAGCACCTTTGTGCCTGCCATGGCAATGACGGAAGCCGCACTGGCGGCAATGCCGTCAATCTTTACCGTCACATCTCCCTTGTAGTCCATCAGCATGTTGTAGATCTGGGCAGCCGCCACACAGTCGCCGCCCGGACTGTTGATCCAGACCGTAATGTTTCCGCTTCCTGCCATCAGCTCCTCTTTAAAAAGCTGCGGCGTGACATCATCGTCAAACCAGCTCTCCTCGGCGATGGTACCGTTTAAGAACAGTGTCCTCTCCGCCGGAGCCGTCTCCGTTGCTGTCTGGTTCTTCCACTTCCAGAACTTTTTCATCGGAATTTTCCTCCCTTGATTCTGTATTTGCAAAAGCTCCTGCGTCTTTTAACGGGAGCATGTTGCCGTTAATAAGGTACAAATCCCCGCCTTCTTCAGCAGGGATGCGGTCCAGGTTTTCCAGTTCCCGGATATCATTAGCGCTCATCCAGCCGTTCTGCCTTCCCACCGCATAGCCGTTCATACGGCTGGCATAGTCTCCACGGAGAAGCCCTTCCACGTTAAAACGGACAAAATAGGTTTTCTTTTCCTCTGCGGAAAAGAGTGTCCGCTGAATGGACTGCTCCCAGCGCACCAGCCAGGGCTCCAGCGTGTATTTCACAAACTCCAGTGACTGCTGCTCAATGTTGGAGAAGCTGCTTTTCTCCAGATCGCCCACCATATGGGGAGGTACACGGAAAATACGTGCAATCTCATTGATCTGAAACTTCCTCGTCTCCAGAAACTGTGCCTGTTCCGGGGAGATGGAGATGGGTGTGTATTTCAGCCCTTCCTCCAGCACGGCAATCTTGTTGCTGTTTGCCGATCCGCCAAACTGGCTCATCCAGGAGTCCCGTATCCTCTGCGGGTCCTTGATGGTTCCCGGATGCTCCAGCACACCGCTCGGCTGTGCGCCGTTGGCAAAGAACTTGGAGCCGTATTCCTCTGTGGCAATGGCAAGACCTATAGCATTCTTTGCCATAGCGATAGGCGAGTATCCTACAAGACCGTCAAAACCGAGGCCTGGGATGTGCAGCACATCCGAAGGCTTCAGCCGGACAATGCTCCCCTTTACCGTAGGCGCATCATCTGCGCTGGTGGTGTATTCATAGTAAAGCTGCCCGTTTACGTCCCTGTCTACTGCCATCCGGTCCGGCATCAGAGGGTAGAGGGCAATGACCTCACCCCTGCCGTTTCGAATGATCTGGGCATAGGCATTTCCCCACAGGAGAAGATGGGTCATCAGCGTCTCCCGGAACACAAAGGAGCTCATCTCCGGATTTGGCTCATCGTGGAGCAGAAGATACAGGGGATGAGACAGTGCCTTTTCTTTGCTGCCGTCCTCCTTATAGCGGTACAGATGCAGGGGAAGGCCTGCCACTGCCTCCGCCAGGATACGCACGCAGGAATACACCGCCGTCATCTGCATGGCGGAGCGCTCATTGACGCACTTCCCGGAGGTGCTGCCTCCAAAGAAGAAGCTGAACGCACTGCCGGAGGTGCGGTTTTCCGGCTTGTCTCTGGAACGGAAAAGCCCTGATAAGATACCCATATAAGTCACCGTCCTTTCAAAAAAACACACATAAGAAAAGCACCTACCTTTCGATAGATGCCTTCCCCTGTTATTCCTACATTACTTCTTTTTTACAGTAAGCCTGAATCGCCTTATCCGCAAACACCGCCGTTCCAGGTCCTCCTGCTTTATCAATATTGGCTGTTATATCCCCGCCGCCGCTATACATTGCGCCAAGGCTCAGCAATATCTTATCTGTACACGTATAAAAATGCTCTGTGATAAAATCCTGCAGCCTCTTAGCCAATTCTACCGCAGCATTGCTTTCCGGACTTTGATCTTTTATTTTGCCAAACTCCAGAAAGATTTCCATCATCTTGGAATTGAGATAATACTGTTCTTCCTTGCTCTGCCCGGCAGACTTCTTTTCATACTCTTTATAGGCATCTGTTGATCCCCAGGATGCTTTAGCCTGCCTGGCATATTCATCGAGCTTTCTTGTATCAAATGCTTCAAAACTCATTTTTCTCACATGCTTCACTCCAATCATCTTAATTCCACGTGCAAGATCAATCAGATTGTCCAGATGCTCCCTGCGAAGCTCCAGCAAGTGAATCTGCTGTTCCAGAGCTTTGTTTCTGTCGAAATCAGGGCTGTCCAGGATTGCCTTGATATCTTTCAGAGAAAATTGCAGTTCCTTAAAAAACAGTATCTGCTGCAGCCGCTCCAATGCCGTATCGTCATACATGCGGTATCCGGCGTCTGTGACTTTTGTGGCCAGTAAAAGTCCTATCGTGTCGTAATGATGAAGAGCGCGGATACTTACGCCGGATATTTGGCTGACCTCATGTACCGTCATCATTCTGATCACCTCTTTTCCTGTGGTAACCATAGCATAAACTATTACACAACGTCAGAGTCAATACCCTTTTCAAAAATTATATGAATAAAAGGCCCCGGCTGTCATAAACCGAAGCACTGGTGTCGTTGCCGCAGCGGATGGCCCTGTCAAGAGCCATGATGGTCGCTATGGCACCGTCAATCTTTTCTGTTGATTTCTCTTTGTCTGCCTTGATATTTCCTGCTGGGTCTGTGCGGATGAAGATGTTGTCCATCATCCACCGCAGCACCGGATGGCCGCCGTGAGCGATACGCTGCTCCAGTGTCAGCTTCATCAACTCCTTGGTGGGAGGAGACATATCCTTAAAGCCCTGCCCAAAGGGAACGACGGTAAAGCCCATCCCTTCCAGGTTCTGCACCATCTGTACTGCACCCCAGCGGTCAAAGGCAATTTCCCGGATGTTGTATTGTTCTCCCAGCTGCTCGATAAACTTCTCAATGTAGCCGTAATGCACCACATTTCCTTCCGTGGTCATCAGAATCCCCTGACGCTCCCACAGGTCATAGGGAACATGGTTCCGCTTGACTCTCAAATCCACCGTCTCCTCCGGGATCCAGAAATAGGGCAGCACATAATATTTATCCTCCTCATCCAGGGGAGGGAACACCAGCACAAAGGCTGTGATATCCGTGGTGGAGGACAAGTCCAGACCGCCGTAGCAGACACGGCCTTTTAAGTCATCCTCAGATACAGGGAAGGCACAGGCATCCCACTTGTCCATGGGCATCCACCGCACAGACTGCTTCACCCACTGATTCAAACGCAGCTGCCGGAAGGAATTCTCCTCACCGGGATTCTGCTTTGCCGACTCACAGGCCGCTTTTACCTTGTCGATGCCTACCGTAATTCCAAGGGACGGATTGGCTTTTTTCCAGACCTCCGGGTCCGTCCAGTCCTCATACTCTGATGCGCCGTAAATCACGGAATAAAAGGTAGGATCGATCTTCCTGCCCTCTGCAATGTCGATGGCCTTCTGATGCACCTCATAGCAGATGGAATTGGTGTCGTTGCCAGCCGTGGTGATCAGGAAATACAGCGGCTGCATCCTGGCGTCCCCAGAGCCCTGGAGCATGACATCAAAGAGCTTCCGGTTGGGCTGGGTATGCAGCTCATCAAAAATCACCCCGTGGGTGTTAAAACCATGCTTGTTGGCCACATCTGCCGACAGCACCTGATAGGAGCTGTTGGTAGGCAGGTAAGTGATCTTCTTCTGGGACTCCAGGATCTTTACCCGCTTGGAAAGCGCAGGGCAGAACCGCACCATATCTACCGCCACATCAAACACAATCTTTGCCTGATTACGGTCCGCGGCACAGCCATACACCTCGGCACGCTCCTCGCCGTCCCCACACAGGAGCAGGAGCGCCACAGCGGCAGCCAGCTCCGATTTGCCCTGTTTCTTCGGTATCTCGATGTAGGTCGTATTGAATTGCCGATAGCCGTTGGGCTTTAAGACACCGAACAGGTCACGGATGATCTGCTCCTGCCAATCGATCAGTTCAAAGGGCTTGCCTGCCCAGGTGCCTTTGGTATGGCTGAGAGACTCGATAAACATCACTGCAAAATCAGCTGCGTCCTTATCGTAGTGCGAGGTCTTCGCCATAAACCGGGTAGGCGTGTATTTCTTCAGTTTTCGCAAGGTCTCACCTCCACAAAAATAAGCCGCATCGCTGCGACTTCCAAAATCTATCTGTACGAGAGAAAGAGCCGTGCGGCTCCTTCTCAAAAAGTCTGTTTTAGATTCCCTTGCCCCAGGAGAATCCCTTTTCGGCTCTTATGGCCACCATTCTTTCGCGCAGCTTCATGAACTGCTCGTGGCTGATGCGGCAGGAGCTGTATGCGCGGCAGATGCTGATGTGGGCGTCTTTGAGGTCGTTTTCCGTTTTAATGTTCTCAACCTGGGTTCTGAATGCTCTGTAGGTCTTCATGGCATGTGCCTCCTTGTGTTCTTGTTTTCCCTTTCGGTAGTCTATATATCACTCTAAAGCACACATTTATCAAGTCAATTCGAGGCATAAACTGTACAAAGATGAGGGCAGGAAACTGTGTATATTAACGCTGTGTATGCCGGTGTATTGTCTCCAAAATCTGCTCCTGCTCGGACGGTTCTACACCGATGGAGGCAAGAGCCTGCCTGGTGCCGCAGTCCGGGCAGATCAGCGTCTGATTGTCCTCCCTGGAAAGAGACGGAACACCGTGGTAGGCCTTGCCGCAAAGCGGGCAGACCGCCAGTCTTGCGATAGAGTTATCTCTCATGGCTGCACACCTCCCTGCATTTTTTGTAAGCTGCTGCCAGCACCCGTTTATCAAAACGGAAGGTGTCATACCCTTCCATACAGATGCGCATGTAGTAATCACTGGGAACTCCCATAGGCCGATCCTCATGCATAATGTAAGCAAAAGCCGTCACCGTTCTTCGTCTTCCTGTCCGGATGCCCCTGTACTGCAGCTTGATGTCCTTCTTGTAGTAAAAATTGGGGAATCCCTCGTATCTGTCGAGGGCTGCCTCGTCAGAGGCTGTCACCTCCCAGATCACCACGGGAACCGTGCTGCCAGCGCATTCCTTAATCGTGAGGTAGGAGCCGGTCTTGCTTCCCTTAAACAGCAGCTCCCAGCCTTTTAAGTTTGCCGTGCCAAGGATCGTAGCGTGAGGGCAGCGCATCCGCATCTGCCTGACATTTAAGTTGCTTCCGTAAGCGATGTAATATCTCTTCATATGGCCTCCATCCTTTCCTGAAGGACTTAGGTTACCTGTCCTTCTACCACCCTAAGACCGCCGAAGCGGTCTGGGGAAGGGCCTTTAACCTAAGTCCTTCAAGCGGCGTTTCTGCCGTGGCGGAATGCGGTGTCTCCGGAAAGGTTTCTGGTAAGGAAATCCCTTGCCGTTGCGAATTCCTCTCCGATAAATCCCAGGCGGAGGAGCCAGGTGCGCATCGCGTACTTGGGATTCTCGTTCTGCTGACGTCTCGGGCTTGCGGTCTTCACCGTCTTTGCCATCTGGCTTAAGGCCAGGCAAAGCTGGATGTAGCTTTTCAGCTGCCCTGCGTGGATGCCGCCCCTGCGCCCTTCAGTGGGCTCGTCGAACTGGAAGAGCCGAAACTCGACTGTCGCTTTCGTAAAGGTGGCGTGAAGGTTGAGCATGTGGTAGCGGCTGCCGTTGTAGTGGTGGTTCCTGCCGTGGTTCTCGCCGTGGCTGGTGTACCAGATGTCTGCAAGCTCCGCCATGGTCTTGGGCTTTCTTTTGTTGACCTGCTCTAAAAATCTGGGGTCAACCGTGCGGCAGTAGCGGCTCATGCGGCTGCGATCCAGCTTTAAGGCTTCTGCGATCAGGCTTTCGTGGCTGGCCATGATGTTGGCGAGATTTCGAAGGCTCTGGGCTGTGTGCCCCTGGGCTCCGATGTGGATGTGGACTCCGCATCCTCTGGAGGCGTCGCTCTTTGCGCCTGCGTGTCTGAGCTGTCTGCAAAGCTCCTGCAGGGTTTCAATGTCCTGGTAGGTCAGAATCGGAGTGACCAGTTCGCATTTCTGCTCGTCCGGCCCTGCGATGGAAACGTCCTTCTGGAATTTCCACTCCCTGCCCTGTGCGTCCCAGGCGCTCCAGGTGCTGTAGCCGTTGCGGCCTGCGGTGTTCTCGTACCTTCCGGTTCCGAAGAATTCTGCGGCAACCTTTGCTGCCTTCTGGCGGGTAATGTTATTCATCTCGACCTCAACGCCGATGGTCTGCTGCTTCATTGCTTTGATCTGGTTGGCGGTTCTTTCTGTCATGGTGTGCTCCTCCTTGTTCGTGGCTTGTTTTCCGTGGGGCTGTTCCCTTTCGGTAGTCTATATATCACTCTGAAGCACACATTTATCAAGCTAATTCTAAGACATAATGTACACAAATATCAGCGGCAGGCGCGGGCAGTTTCTTGTGTATCTTATGGTGCGTTTTCGCAGGAGATTTTTCTCACCATATCCTCCCCATACACCACGTTTAATCCGCAGCCATTGTCCCAGTGCATGAGAAGCGATCCGGTATCATCCACACCAAGGACGGTTCCATGTGTTCCCACAGTAGGAGCCTGGGCATCGTCCATCCGGACCAGCTCCACCCGTGTGCCTGCCGGAAATTCCCGGCGCAGCTGCTCAATGATTTCTCTACTCGGAAGTCTCATGCTTTTTCCCTCCATTCTTAAATGCCGAGAAGCCGGTCAGGTTCTTCAGCAGGATTTTCCGCTCAGTCTTGTATTCTGCGCCGATAAAACCCAGCCGCAGAAGGAAGCAGCGGAATGCGTACTTCTCATTGTCTACTGCCTTCTCCGTAGCGGTCACCCGCTTGGCGTTTTTGCTCATCTCGCAGAGTGCGGAAATGAAGTGGGTGTATGCCTGAACTGCATCAGCATCTGGAAGTTCGGAAAACCACGGGAATGCCGCCCTGTCTTCCAGAACCTCAATGGGCAGCTCGCTGATTCCCAGTGCTTTCTTAATGAGGCCTCCCTTGGCATCCAGAAGCTTGGTAAGATTTCCCACATCCACCTTGTCCAGCGGGATCTCCACTGTAAGGCCAAGGTGCTCACTCGCTGCTTCGGGAGTCGAAGCCTCCTCGGCCTCTGTGGTCTCTGTCTCCATAAGCTCTGCGGTTTCAGCGGCATCTTCCTGGGAGGAAAGGGATTTTTCCTCTGCCGGAGCTTCCTTGGTATCCTGCGTCTCACCTTCAAATCCTGCTGCCGCTATGGCCTCCAGCACCCGGGCCACTTCCTCGTTATCCGCCTGGGCACCGATCAGGAGCGTCCCTTCCTTGTTTACGGTGAAGCTGCCGATCTCGAAGTTGCAGGTAGGCATAAACTTATAAACTGCCTTCATCCCCGTTGCCTTCGAGATGACATTGACCAGCTCCTTGCGCTTTGCGCCTGTCACATTGTATCTGATTTCCATGTGCGTTCCTCCTTCGGTTTTTGGTAGTACATTCATCACTCTTTTTGTCGATAATAACAAGCAGTATCCGCACATTTCGCTGTAGAATCCATGCCGTTTTACTCCCATGATAACTGTGCAGAGTAGACAATCCGGTGCGGCTGACTCTTATTCCTCCGGCACTACATCTGCGTAGCGGAGAGTTTTTCCGTCCCGCTCCACAGATACATCCTCAGCGGAGCCCTTCAGCTCCACATATCTTTTGACGATCACATCGCAGTATTTCTCATCCAGCTCGATGGTGCAGCAGCTGCGGTCTGTCTGCTCACAGGCAATCAGCGTAGAACCGCTGCCCCCAAAGGGATCCAGGATGAGGGTGTTGCTCATGGAGGAGTTGCTGATGGGATAAGCCAGCAGAGGGATCGGCTTCATGGTGGGATGGTCACCGTTCTTCTTGGGCTTGTCGAACTCCCAGATGGTGGTCTGCTTCCGGTCGGAGTACCATTGGTGCTTCCCGTTTTTCTTCCAGCCGTAGAGTACCGGCTCATGCTGCCACTGATAAGGAGAGCGGCCTAATACCAGGCTGGGCTTCTTCCAGATACAGCAGCCGGAAAGGTAAAATCCTGCATCTGAGAATGCCCTGCGGAAGTTCAGCCCTTCCGTATCTGCGTGGAACACGTAGATGGAGGCATCCTCCGCCATGACCTTTTCCATGTTGGTAAAAGCATCCAGCAGGAACTGATAGAACTTTTCAGCGGCCATGTTGTCGTTCTTGATCTTGCCTGCTGTTCCCTCATAATTGACATTGTACGGCGGGTCCGTCACCACCAGGTTTGCTTTCTTCCCCTGCATGAGAATCTCATAGGTTTCCGCTTTTGTGGAATCCCCGCACACCAGACGATGGCGTCCCAGCGTCCACACATCACCGGTTTTAGAAAAGACCAGCTTCTCCAGTTCTTCGTCTACATCAAAATCATCATCCTTAGCCTCAGCACCATCATCAAACAGCGCCGCCAGTTCCTTCTCATCAAAGCCGGTGAGCAGGGGATCAAAGTCCATCCCCTGCAAAGACTCAATCTCCACCCGCAGAAGCTCCTCGTCCCATCCGGCATCCATCGCCATGCGGTTGTCTGCGATGATGTAGGCTTTCTTCTGAGCTTCGGTGAGGTGGTCAGCAAATACGCAAGGTACTTCCCTGATGCCTTCCTCCTTGGCAGCAAGGATACGTCCGTGTCCGGCGATCACACCATAGTCCCTGTCGATGATGACCGGATTGATAAATCCGAATTCCCGGAGTGACGAGCGGAGCTTTTTAATCTGCTCCGGGCTGTGTGTCCTTGCATTATTCACATAGGGTACCAGTTTAGTGATTGGCACCAGCTGCATTTCCGTTGTCGTTTTCATCGCACCAGCCCCCATTCCGCAAATTTCTCAAAGCCGCCAACTTCCTGAATGTATTTTCTTGCCGTCTCCACGATCTCAGCGTAGGGAATACCGTCTACCGTGTCATCTCCAATGGCACAGACAAGCCGCACCGGCTTTCCCGTCTCCTGTGCTTTCAGCCAGGCGTAGATGTTGACCGACACATCCGCTTTGGAGAGGTCTTTTCCATGCAGTCCGCCGCCTGTGACAGAATCAGCCATGTCGCTGCCCAGCTTACGGTTGGTTGCACCGGAGTCCACGTCTGTACCGCCGGTCCAATCCCCAAGAGGGTTGATCTCAGCGTCCGGATAGAGCTGTCGCAGTTCCTCTGAAGATGCATGGCTCTGGCAGAGGATCAGCCTTGCCTCATCCAGAATGTACTTTCCATCATACAGATAAGTGTGATACACACTTTTGGCGATCTCGCAGAGTGCTTTCTGCTCCTCGGTCACAGGCACTCCTTTGAAGATGCCGTTGTCGCCGCAGCGGATTCCGACCGCTTGATTCCTGGCGAGGTGTCCGTCCTGCGGTACCTCCACACAGTCTGTGTGAAGATTTCCTGCGATGCGATGCACAATTGACGCTACCTCATCCTGCGGGATCTGCACCGAGGTCTCCGCAATGATATGGCAGACACCATGACCGAGCAGAACTTCCACAGCAATCCTTGGGTTTTCTTCTTTCCTGTATGCCGCATCCACCAGCGCACCGGCGATGCGGTCTGCCATCTTATCCGGATGGCTCGAATTTACCTTTTCAAACATATCGTTATCCTTTCCTCGCTCTGAGCAGACGCTCCATCAAATCATCCTGGGGAGAGACCTCCCCGTAATCGGTGCTGCAGTTTTCCTTGACGATCTGGAAAATCTCGTTCCAGAGCCGCACCGCCTGGTTCATGTAGTTGATGCCGATGTTGATAAACGGCGATGGGATCGGCTTCTGGGTAGTGGGGTGCTTGGAGAGGAAACCCATGCGGTTTGTCATCTCCTCGCACTGAATCCAGCGGGCACTGCACATGGCGTACCGCTCTAATAGCTGTGGGGACACCTTTGCGGCACAGCCGATCTTCTTCAGCCACTCCCAGGTTTCTTTGTAGATTTCCTCCGCCTGGAGCGTACTTCCGTCACGCTGCTCGGCAGAGAGGAACTCATGGGGCTTTGGCATATCGACACCCTCGACTTCGGGAATGTCCAGCACTTCCAGTCTGCGCCCGCCCGGATTGCCGTTCTCGGCTTTCTCCTTGACGGCAGACTTTTTTCTTCCCGCACCAGGTCTCGCACCGCCGCGCCCGCCTGTGTTATTAGATTTTGTCGGCATTTTCTCACCTCTTTTCCGCAAAAAATAAAGCAGCCGCAGACGGCCGCCCTTAATTACCCTTTTGATTTCGCCTTTTTCGCGCACGAAGCCCCGGGCCGCTGCCCGATGATATAGGTCCCGGAGATTTTGACCGGCCCACGGTCACCGGTCGCCAAGCTCATGATGCAGCTTTGTGTGGCAGGAGCGGCAAAGGCTCATCAGGTTGTCTCTTGCATGAGTGCCACCCTGAGAGATGGGAACGATGTGGTGGACCTCATCCACGGGTGTCAGCCGTCCTTCCTTTTGACACATCTCGCAGAGAGGATGCGCCGCAGCGTAGCGGTCCCGGATTCTCTTCCAGGCTCTGCCGTACTTCTTATTGACGTCCGCACTGCGTTCGTACTTGTTGTACTGCCTGCGGGCGGCGGCTTCATGCTCCTTGCAGTACTGCCCGTCTGTGAGATTGGGACAGCCGGGGTAGGAGCATGGGCGTTTGGGTTTCTTCGGCATCGTTTCATCTCCCTTCAGGGCATAAGAAAAGCCCCACGGGATTGCTCCCATGAGGCCGTTCTGTATTCTCTTTCGCCATTATAATGATACTACTAATGCGGAGTGTGAAATAGTGCCATTCACTGCACGGACAAATATTTTTCAGGAATTTTTACATCGGCGAGTGCTTCATCATGCAGTTTATACAGATGGCGCATCTTGTAGCCCAAGTCAACCGCTATTTCGGGCCAGGACTTTCCGCTGATATAACGCTTCTCCAAGATGAGCTGATACTCAATACAATCCACAGCCTTGATGGTCGCTATGATTTCAGCCTTCAACAGGACCAGCTTTTCCATGTCTGCTGCGATTTCATTTTCCAGGTCGATGATTTTGCACACCGCATCGGCCATGCGGGAGCCACCACGGTTGGGGTTTCTCGGCATCCCGGTCATGGTTGCGGAACAACTGGTAGCCAGGTCATTCAGAGAAGCGATTTGTTCCTGTTTGCTCTGGATGCGCTGGTCAAGGCGATATGCCTGGTTCAAATATTCCTTTGCGGTCATGCTGCCACCTCCTTGCGGACGATGGCTTGCACACCTTTCATCAAATACTCGCCGTCCAGATCGGTCAGCATCCCATACCAGCCGGAACGGAAGAACCGCTCCAGGGAATCGACCTCTGCTGCATACTCGCTTTTGTCGGGGTGATTGTAGTGATATTTGAGAGCCGTTTTGTAGTCTTTTACAGCCAGTTCTACGATGGCGTTGGCTAATGCCTGATAAGGTTCCATATTCGCACCTCCGAAATTTTGATCCTCGGATTGGCACGGATTTTCTTAGATTGTCTCAGATTTTCAAGTCCGCTTTCACGGCGTCGATCAGCGCCGTCTGGGTATGCTCCTTTTTGGAGAGGGCTTTCATGATGCGTTCGTCAATGGTGCCCTTTGTGACGATGTGTTGTACCACCACAGTTTCAGAAGTCTGCCCCTGCCGCCAGAGCCGCGCTATGGTCTGCTGATAAAGCTCCAGACTCCAGGTAAGCCCAAACCACACGATGGCTGAGCCACCGTTCTGGAGATTCAGGCCATGTCCCGCCGATGCCGGATGGATCAGCGCCACTGGGAACTCGCCATTGTTCCATCTACGGATACTGGCGGCGTCATCCAACCGGGAGAATGGGATATGCAGCTTTTGCAGTCTTTCCGAAATACGGGTCAGGTCTTGCTTGAACCAGTAAGCCACCAGAAGCGGTTTGCCGTTGGCGGCTTCGATGATATCCTCCAAAGCGTCCAGCTTGCGGTCGTGGATGCGGATGGTCTCGCCGCCGTCGTCATAGATTGCGCCGTTCGCCATCTGGGAGAGTTTTCCGGAGAGGGATGCGGCGTTGGCGGCGGTAATCTCTGTATCGCCCAGCGACAGCACCAGCTCCTGTTTCATGTCCGTGTATTTTTCCCGCTCATCCTCGAAAAGCTGAACCGTGTATTCGCTGCTGACCAGTTCCGGCATCTGCAGGTGGTCGGCGGACTTCATGGAGATGGTGATGTCCGAGATCTGCCGGTAGATGGCGTCCTCCGCATAGGGCAGCGGCTTGTAGGAGTAGATGATCTGGCCGTTTCGCTTATCCGGCGTGAAGTAATCGGTGCGGTACTTGGTAATGAACCGTCCAAGCCGCTGTCCCATGTCCAGGATGCGGAACTCCGCCCACAGATCCATCAGACCGTTAGAAGCGGGAGTGCCAGTCAGCCCAACGATACGGCCAACCTTGGGTCTGACCTTCAACAGCGACTTGAACCGCTTTGTCTGGTGGTTCTTGAAGGAGGACAGCTCATCGATCACCACCATATCGAAGTCAAAGGGAATGCCGCTTTCATCAATGAGCCATTGGACGTTTTCCCGGTTGATGATGTAGATGTCAGCGCGTCTCATCAACGCCGCCCGGCGCTGGGCTTCCGTTCCGACAGCCACGGAGCAGATGAGGTTCTGGAGATGATCCCACTTATCCGCTTCAGCCGTCCATGTGTCCCGCGCCACTCTTAGGGGTGCGATGACCAGCACCTTGTGGGCCTCGAAGCAGTCAAACAGCAGGTCGGCTATAGCTGTCAGCGTGATGCTGGTTTTCCCAAGACCGCAGTCCAGGAAGATAGCGGCGGCGGGGTGTGTCTCAATGTACTCCACCGCATATTTCTGGTATTCATGGGGTTCGTATCTCATCCAGTATCCCTCCAATCTGCTCCGCATTGTCCAGCACATACACCAGAAAGCCCAGCCGCCGCAAAAGTCTGTGGCGGGAAAGCTGCAGCGGACGAGGCTTTTCTCCCGGAGCCTTGACTTCCACAAAGCATATCCGCCCATTCGGCAGCAGCACCATGCGGTCCGGCATACCGTCAAAACCGGGCGAGACGAGCTTGGGGCAGATGCCACCGGCCTTTTTGACCATCTGCGTCAGTTTCTTTTCAATTTCTTTTTCTCGCATCTGACATATTCCTCCCAGCATTCCTCAAAGGTCTCAAGGCAGGCATCGCAAGCGCCGCTTCTGACCAGATGATTATGGATGATGTCATGCCATCCCTTGAATTTGCAGGCGCGATTCCTGGGGAAGTGTTTGGAATCCCTCGCCATATCTCTTGCGAGATCTCCTGCGGGAGAGTCGCTCGTTTTGTAGTTTCTTACCATGTAATTGTAGAAGTTCATGTCATTACCTCCGTGTTCTCAAAAACCTGAAAATCCTTACGCGCGTGCGTATGCGTGATTTACGGGTTCTGTACAGTCTTTTTTATACATTTTCAATTTGTATGCTTTTTTAGGAACACAGGAACGAAGCCTGTAAAGTTGCCTTGCGGCGGCACATTCGGTGTGTTCCTGGCGGCGTTCCCGGAGTCTCCCCTGGGAACACTGCCGGAAGTCGGGAACTGTTCCTTATTCGCTCCGTTCCCGAAAAATCAGTCAGGAACATCGCCGGGAACAAAAACGAACTGGGGCCCGTAGGGCTTGACGCGCTCCTTTTTCTCCTTGCGCACCCAGCCGAGCTTGGTGAGCATGGCTGTGAGGTTGTTGGATTCTGCGCGGCCAAGGCTGCCCTGGTCTTTGCCGAAAAGCTCACACCAGATCTCCATATTGCAGACCCGTGTTCTGGCGACCGTACCCACACGGCCGATATTGTTCACTCCGGCGAGGAAGGAGCGGCGGTCGAACAGATCCATGCCGTCCCAATCCTCCGGGAGCAGGGTCTCCAGATACTCGCGCACCAGCCCTTCGCGCTCATCGGACTCCAGCGCTTCCCGCTGTTCACTCTTGGCGAGGGCCTCCAGATCGGGAGCCAGATGCAGCTTTTCGCCGTTCTCCACAAGCACCAGCACCTCCGCCCAGATCTGGCTGATATCCTCATTGGTGAGTTCCCAGGAGTGTTTTGTGCCGCCGCCCGGCGTTTTTACCGGCCAGAAGCGGCGGTTGCCTGTGGTGTCCCGCAGGTAGCCGGACTCGGCGTTGGTGGTGCCAAAGAAGATGCACTGCCTTGGATGCGGCGTCGCACGTCTGCCGAACGCGGCGCGGTAGATATCGTTTTGCCGGGAAAGGAAAGAGCGCAGCGTCTCCACCTCGGCTTTGCGAAGTCCCGCCAGTTCGCCGATTTCCAGAATCCAATAGCCCTGCAGCTTCTCGGCGGCGGTCTTGTCCTTGG
>OGYF01001251.1_pt1 | contig 22307 bp, 22 predicted proteins | sample 1576451 | NCBI WGS metagenome assembly OGYF01 (sample SAMEA3541505, study PRJEB24748) | human gut metagenome | biome: human gut; feature: human-associated habitat; material: faeces | place: China | collected 2012
CGGACACCCCCGACACCTCGGTCCCGGGCGATGCCACCAAGGGCATGGAGGCGCTGCTCCAGATGCCCCAGGAGACGCGCGCCGCGCTGATGACCGATGTCGAGGTCGATGGTGTCACCATTACCTCCAAGGATCAGCAGGAGCTGCTCGATATCTTTGCGAACCTTGATATGACCGATACCCAGGCGACCATGTCCGCCCTGGATAACCTGCCCAAATCCGTCAAGAGCTTGGTTGAGCCCGGTATCGACATGGAGCTTGTATTGGGCACGGCGACGGTGCTCATTGGGTTCTACATAGCAAGCTACGTGCTCTCGGTGCTGCAAGGCCTCATTATGACCACGGTGACGCAACGCATCTCGCGCGGGCTGCGTGCAGAGATCTCTGCCAAGATCAACCGCCTGCCCATGTCCTACTTCAACCGCGTGCCCACCGGAGATATCCTCTCCCGCATCACCAACGATATCGATACGCTGGCCCAGTCGCTTAACCAAAGCGTCAGCACCTTGCTCTCCGTCGTGGTGCTGTTCTTTGGCAGCCTGTTCATGATGATCCGCACCAACGGGTGGATGACGCTTGCCGCCGTAGGCGCCAGCCTGTTGGGCTTTGCGTTGATGATGATCATCATGGGCCGCAGCCAGAAGTACTTTATGCGCCAGCAGAACGCCCTGGGCGCGCTGTCCGGCCATATCGAGGAGTCCTATACCGGCCACACGGTCATCACGGCCTATAACGCCGAGGACCTGGTGGGCGCCGAGTTCGATCGCATGAACGCCGAGCTTGTGTCGGCGGGCTTCCGCGCCCAGTGCCTGTCCGGCCTCATGATGCCCATCATGACGTTCATAGGTAACTTCGGGTACGTGGCGGTGTGCGTGGCGGGCGGCGCGCTCGCGCTTGACGGCCAGATAGGCTTTGGCGTGATCGTTGCCTTCATGCTCTACGTGCGCTACTTCACGCAGCCGCTTTCGCAGATGGCCCAGGGCGTGCAGGCGTTGCAGTCTGCCGGCGCCGCGGGCACGCGCGTGTTCGAGTTCCTCGATGCGGACGAGATGGCTGACGAATCCGCTAAGCCCGCTCTGGGCGGGCGCACGGTGCGCGGCGAGGTCGAGTTCGACCACGTGCGCTTCACCTATGACGGAGCGGATAAGCCCGTCATCAAGGATTTCTCGGCCCATGCCCTGCCCGGTCAAAAGGTCGCCATCGTGGGTCCCACGGGCGCCGGTAAGACCACCATGGTCAACTTGCTCATGCGTTTCTTCGAGATCGACGGCGGCGAGATACGCATCGACGGGGTACCCACGCGCGACATGCGCCGCGAGGATGTGCACAGCCTGTTCTGCATGGTGCTGCAGGATACCTGGCTGTTCGAGGGCACCATTCGCGAGAACCTGGTCTATTGCGATGAGGGTGTGGACGATGAAAAGGTACGCCAGGCGTGCCGGGCCGTGGGTTTGGACCACTTCATCCGTTCGCAGCCGCATGGGTATGACACGGTGCTAAACGACCAGATCAACCTTTCGCAGGGCCAAAAGCAGCAGATGACCATCGCGCGCGCCATGATCGCCGACAAGCCCATGCTCATCTTGGACGAGGCGACCTCGAACGTGGACACGCGCACGGAGCTTAAGATCCAGCAGGCTATGGACGAGCTCATGAGCGGTCGCACCAGCTTTGTGATCGCGCACCGCCTCTCGACCATCAAGAACGCCGACCTCATCTTGGTGATGAAGGAAGGCGATATCATCGAGAGCGGCACGCATGATGAGCTGCTCGCGCAGGGCGGTTTCTACGCCGATCTGTATAACTCGCAGTTCGCGGAGTAGTTGAGCTTACTGAGCTTGCGGACTGGAATATCGTCCAAAAGAACAACGGCGACCCTGGAGTTTTCCGGGGTCGCCGTTTGCATATGGATGCGCGGCTGCGTATGGCGGGTGCGCGTGGCGTCTGTGCGTGGATGTACGGTCTAGATTCTTGCAAGGGCTCTTAGGCGCCCCAAACCTCTTGGGCGATCTCGCGCACCAGGGCGATCTTTGCCCACTGCTCGTCCTCGGTGAGCTTGTTGCCTATCTCGCAGCTGGCAAAGCCGCACTGGGGAGAGAGGCAGAGGTTGTCGAGCGGCACGTAGCGCGCGGCTTCGTGGATGCGCTCGATGACGGCCTGCTTGTTCTCAAGTTCGGGGCGCTTGGTGGTCACTAGGCCCAGGACAACCTTCTTTCCCGGCGCCACGTGGGCAAGAGGTTCAAAACCACCTGAGCGCTCGTCGTCAAACTCAAGGTAGAAGGCATCGACGTTCTCGCGGGCAAACAGGATGGGTGCGACCAGATCATATGGACCGCTCGAAGCATGGGTTGAGTGGTAGTTGCCGCGGCACACGTGCGTGGTGATGGCCATGCCTGCCGGGCGGTCGACCAGCGCCAGGTTGTTTACGCGCAGGTACTTCTCCGCCTCCGCTTCGGGCGTGGAACCCGCGGCGCGAATGGCTGCCTGGAAGCCCTCGTCCACCAGCGCGCCCCAGGTGCAGTCATCAAGCTGCAGGTTGCGGCAGCCGGCGGCGTAGAGCTCGCGGATAACGGTGCGGTACGCGGCGCCGATGTCCTCAAGCAGCTCATCCTCATTGGGATAGATGCTGCGTGTGCGCTCGGTGGCGGCGGCGTCGCGATAAAGCTCCAACACCAGCTGAGCGGGCGCGGGGATAGTTTGCTTGGCGACGTGGCCGGGCTCCTCAAGCGCCTGCACAAAGGCGAAGTGGTCGATAAAGGGATGGTTCTCTCCAGAGATCTTGCCGGTGAGGACGGCGGAGCCATGCGTGGTCTCCTCGCCCACAAAGAAATAGCCATGGTCTAGCTCCACGTGCTCGATGCCGGCGAATCCCCACATAAAGTCGAGGTGCCAGTAGGAGCGGCGAAACTCGCCGTCGGTGATAAGGGGCAGGCCGGCATCCTTCTGCTTCTGGACAAGTTCGGCGATGCACTCGTCCTCAACCTGCTTGAGTTCGGTATCGTCCAGCTCGCCGGCGGCATGTGCGGCGCGCGCGGCTTTAAGGCGATCGGGACGAAGAAAGCTGCCGACGATATCGAAGCGGGTGGGTGCGATGGCAGTCATGGTTGGTTCCTTTCATTGGGTGCGCTATCTGATGAAAGGAGTATGCGCGGACGCACCTCGATTGGGAAATACTGAAATCAATGACAATACGATAGGAAAACCCTATAGCACGGATGAGCTTGGGATATGCTTGCGAATCGCGGCGATAAACGCTTCTCCGTAGCGCGAGAGGTGCGTGTTGCGCCGCGTGACAATACCCACCTCCATGTGCTCTTCAACTTCAAGGGGAATCGCGATGATGTCTTCGCCGTTGAGCTCGTGCGAGATCACGCCCGAGCACACGGTGTAGCCATCGAGGCCTATGAGCAGGTTGAACAGGGTGGCACGGTCGCGCACGCGGATGTTCTTGTCGCGACCCAGCGTGGAGAGCGGTTCCTCTGAGAAGTAGAACGAGTTGAAGTCGCCTTGCTCGTAGGAGAGGTAGGGGTAGCCGGCGAGATCTTCGAGCGTGACAGAGGGACGCGTCGCCAGCGGGTGCGTCGAGGAGAGGAAGACGTGCGATGCGGTCGAGAAAAGAGGCTCAAACTCAAGCTCCTCAGCGCGCAGCATGCGGGTTATGACCTCGCGGTTTGCGTCCGAGAGGTAGAGCACACCCAGCTCGCTTTTCATATGGGCGACGTCCTCGATGATCTCGTGCGTCTGTTCCTCGCGCAAGGTGAACTCGTAGCGGCTGGCGTTAAAGGTGCGGATCACGTCCACAAAAGCGTTGACGGCAAACGAGTAGTGCTGGCAGGAGACAGCGAAGCGGGGCACGGGCTGGGTGTCGCGCTTGAAGCGCTCTTCAAGCAGGTCGGCCTGCTCCAGCACCTGGCGCGCGTAGCCGAGGAAGGTCTGTCCCTCGGTGGTGGTCACCATGCCCTTGCTCGTCCGCTCAAACACCGTGATGCCCATTTCGCGCTCCAGGTCGCGCACGGCGGCGGTCACGCTTGGCTGCGATACAAAGAGCCTGCGTGCTGCCTCCGTGACGCTGCCGCATGCTGCCACCTCGACGATATATCTGAGTTGTTGGAGTTTCATCTGGTTTCCGTTCTTTCATGGGGAAGGTTTGCCGGAGAGGGGGTGTCCCATAGTCGCCGGTACGCGGTCGATCGCGCTGCGCCAACTTTCTCGATAACGCCCTCTTGCTGTAGCTTTGAGAGAATGCGCTCGAGCGTGCGTTGACTCATGCCGGGGTTGGCGTCCAGGATTTCCCGTTTTGTCGCGGTGCCGAGCTGCTTGTCGAAAAACGCACGGACCGCATCTTCGTTGCTCGCGGGGGCGCCCACCAGAGAGAACCTGTCGGCGAGCTCTCGGTAGCACGCGCTGATGATACCTAGCATGTACGTGATAAAGGGAGTGTAGTCGTTATCGCCCTCCCGCCAACCATGGGAGCTTGCGGCGAGGGCCTCGTAATAGGTCTCCTTCGTTCGCTCGATCTCCCTTTCGATTGAGACGTACTTTCCCACGTCGTATCCAGAGCGGTACATGAGCAGCAGCGTGACCAACCTGCTCATGCGTTCATTGCCGTCGTTGAACGGATGGATGCTCGCGAAGTCGAACGCGAACACAAGGGAGACAAGCAGGGGGTCGTACACCATGGCCTCGACCTGCTTGCGATATTCGTTGCAGATGGCCTCGATGGCACCGGGCGTTGCGGCTGCGGACGTGGGGATGAAACGTGCGACGAGCTCGCCTTGGGCGGTTCGCTCGGCGATGACGTTATCGGAGTCCTTCCATCTGCCTGCATGGGAATCTCCGGAGAAACGGTATAGGTCGCGGTGGAGCTGGAGGATGACGCCGGGCGTGATGGGGATGTTATCGTGGCTCTCGTGGACGATGTCCAAGACGTACCGGTACCCGGCGATCTCACGCTCGTCGCGGTTTTTCGGCTCCACGTTCTCGAGCATAAGCTCGCGCAGGCGCCTGTCGGAGGTCGAGATGTTTTCGATCTTGTTCGAAGCGCTCGTGCTCTGGATCTTGGCCACCTCCACCAAGGCGGCGAAGCGGTTGGGATGGGCGGCGGAGAGCAGGGACGTCCTGCCCTTGAGCTCCCGGATGTTCCCGAGAGCGGATACGACCTCCGGAGTCATCAGGCTGGCAAGCGCCCTGTTGAAATCGAATTGAGTCACGATATCCTCGCCATCTTCGTAATATTATCGACAAGTATACTAGATATGACGAAGATAAGTTTGAGCGGTCACACGGGTCGACGACCCCTCATCGGTGTACCCCGCTACCGAGAACTTTGTTTAACTTTGTTCAACTTGTTAAAGCTCGCCATACCAGGCGGCCGCCTCCTGCCGGAGGCGTCTTGTGGACTTGGTGCCGTTCGAAACTCCTTCATATGGCATGGTTGGTATCGCATTTCCTTATGTGCGCGAATACCGGCTCGAGTGCGTAAGGGAACGGGCGCTGCCTCAAGCGTGCCCTCATACTTCTCTCCAACGAAGTGAAGAAAAAGCTTAAACTTCTCTCCATTGAAGAGAAGTTGGTATACTGATGGCGGAGGAAGGGGAGTATCCAATGTCGCCGACTGCGTTTGACTATGCCGATCTTGTGCAAGAGGCTCGTGCTTTTGAGTTTCCGAGCCCCCGTCCGCGCCGCGAGGTTGTCGAGGCGCTGCCCGAGCCCGCGCCGTTCAATCTCATCCATGCCATTACGGGTATCCGTCGGTGTGGCAAGACGTTCTACGCGTTCCAGCTCATCCAGCAGTTGTTGTCCCGCGGCGTGCCGCGCGATCGGGTGTTCTACTTCAACTTCGCAGATGACAGGCTTCGACCGACGCCTCCTGCGTTGCTCAATGATGTCGTTGAGGAATACTGGCGTCAGGTCCCTTCTGCCAGAAGCGAAGGATGCTACCTATTCCTCGATGAGGTCCAAGAGGCGGACGATTGGGAAGGATTCTGTCAGAGAATCGCGGAGCGAGAGCGCGTGACGCTTGTGGTGACGGGTTCGTCGTCCAAGCTGTCCGCTGACGAGATCGCGAGCCGGTTTCGCGGCAGGCTTCTCGAGCATCCTATGCGCCCCCTGTCCTTTGTAGAATTCTGCCTATTTAATGGCATCGATCTTCCAGATGCGGACGACCTTGCGCTTGCAGGTTCCGTTGCTCCGACGATGAGAAGTTCGTTGGAAGCCGCTTTTGATCGGTATTTGATTGAGGGCGGTTTTCCTGGGGCGCAGGGCTGCGGCGGCGCCGAGCGTATGGCGTTGCTGCAGACGTACGTTCGCGATGTCGTGGTGCGCGACGTGGTCGACAGGTACCCGCGTGCCGGCGTGGCGCTGGCGAACCAAGTCGCGCTGTATGGGCTGCGCAACACCGGTTGCGAGTTGTCGGTCAACAGCCTTGTGGCGAGCCTGAAAAAGGTGGGGTATCCAACAACGTGGGAGACCGTCTCGGAGGTGTCGCGACTGCTCGAGCAGGCACATCTCTACGATGGCGTAAGCGAGTATTCCACGTCGTTCTCCCCGTCGAGCACGGCGACCCGCAAGGTGTATGCCGTCGACACCGGCATGGCGCACGCCGTCTCCCGCGCGAGCCAGCAAGATGCTGGCAAGCGGCTGGAGACCGCCGTGCACAACGAGCTCGCTCGCCGAGCGGCATCGGCCCGGATTGACACGGTTTGCTCGCTCACCGTTCCCGGCGCAAAGCGGGAGAAGGTCGACTTCGTGGTGGGTGACGCTCTTTCGCTCGAGCCATATGGCCTTATACAGGTGACGGTGGATATGACGGCGGATCGCACGCGAGCACGCGAAATCGGTTCTTTGGCGTCCGCCATGCGGTATGCCGGGGTGGACAAGGGTCTGGTGGTAACGCTTCGCGAGCGCTCGACGATCGAGGTTCCCGAGGGAATGATCGAGGTCGTGCCCGCGTGGCATTGGGCGCTTATGGGCGGCTGGGAATAGAGGGCCGCGGACCTTACTGTAGGGGCAGACTTTTCTGTACTGCGCCACGGGTATACAGGCGCTGCTTTCGCAGCCGTTTTGCATCGGCCCGGCGTTGGGACTCCTGGTGTTTGCCGGCATTCAATGCCCGCATGGAATCCTGTTTAACTTGTTAAACTTCTCCGAATGCAGAAGGTGATGCACGGTGGCACGCATCAACCCGTTTAAGCCAACGGCAGGGATGAACCCGCCCGAACTCATTGGGCGAGACGTAATTCTTGACGACTTTATCGAAGCACTTGAAAACGGCCCAGGCGCTCCCGACAGGCTACTGCGCGTCTCCGGGGTTCGTGGCGTGGGCAAGACCGTGCTTCTCAACGCATTGGGCGATGTCGCACGCGAATACGGGTTCCACGTGGTTGATGTCGCTGCGAACGCAGGTTTTTGCGATCGCATTCTCGGCGCCCTTGCGCGGAATCGCGAAGTGTCTTCTCTGTCGATATCGCCTTCGATTCCGGGCGTGAGCCTGGACTCCGTTGGAATATCCAAGTCGGCGACGCAGCTGGGACAGGCCATGTACGAGGCTTCGTGCAACGGAGGCCTCCTTATCACGCTCGATGATATTCAAGACGCGCCGCTCGATGAGATGCGCGAATTGGGTAACGAGATCCAGCTGCTGGTGCGCCAGGGTGCGAACGTTGCCTTCGCCTTCGCGGGGTTTCCTGCCTCGGTCGACGGCGTTGTGATGGGTGAGACGTTGACGTTTTTGCAGCGCGCCAAACATGTCGAGCTCAAGCGCCTTATGGACTTCGAGGTTGGCGATTCGTTTGAGGAGACGATGGTGCGCGCGGGCAAGTCCGTCGCGCCCGGGGTGGCCGACGCTCTTACCGCGGCGGCAACCGGTTACCCTTTCATGGTGCAGCTTGTCGGTTACTACACGTGGCAGTCTGCTTCGCGCCGCGGTTCTGATGCGGTTGAGCTGCGCGATGCGCAAAAGGGCATCGCGACGGCACGAAAGAGCTTCGACAACATGGTGATTGAACCGGCGCTCAGGCGCGTTTCGGGCAAGCAGTTCGAGTACCTTGCGGCCATGGCGCGATGTGGGTTTGGCCTCGTGGCGTCTGGCGATATCGCGCGCGAGATGGGGGGTCGACTCCACGTCCGTGAGCACCTATCGTCGCCGCCTCGTAGATGCGGCGCTCATCGAGGCGCCGTCATACGGCATGGTCAGCTTTGCAATCCCCTACATGCGCGAGTATCTGCTCGAGCATGTGAGGGAGTAGGGATGCCATCAGAAGCAGTCTTCAAGAAAGCTCTCTTTATGGGTAGCAGGGTCCTCGTCCAAATTGCCTGCCAATGAAACTGCAAGCTGATTCCGCGGTAGGCTGCTTGAGCATCCCATGCGCCCCCTGCTTCTTTAGCAGCGCTGAGGTCGACCGCGGTTCCCTATGAGGGTGCAAAGACGATGCGGCTTGTCGACTTGGGGGACGGGGAGATGATTTTTCGTCTAATAGGAGCCGTGCGTGCGGATCTCAGCGGCAGCTCGGTTCGGAAGAGTGGTAGATAATGAGGCAGATTGTCTGTGCGCGTTGCGGATGAAGAGTGCCAGTCAAGTGCGGCGTCATGCCGAGGCGGTGTACCTGTGGAGAAGAGTTCGAATGGGCGCCGTTGGACGGAACCGGCAGATTAGCCTCTGTCTTACTAGCCTTTGCTCTTCTCATGTCTCCGATTCTTGTCCTCATATGGCTTGCGCGGCAGCTTCTTCAAGATTTTATCGTCCTGTACGCTGTTGCGTTGATTGTCGTTTTCTATTGGTTTCGCGTATGCGAGACGCTGCTCGTTCGTTTTGGCTTGGTGCGTATGGCGGGCATTGAGGTCGAATAATCGATGCCCCATCTTAGATTGAGCCGAAAGGGTCGACATACGCAATGCGGGCTCGATAGCGCTGTTGCCCAAAGATGATGAGGGCGCCTATTGCTGCGATGAGGGCGGTCTTCTTACGCATGGGTGTCTCCTGCGGACGTAAGGCCAAGCGATGGTATCTTTTGATCATTATATTGCCGCGCTTGAACAGCGGGTAACAAGCGGCGGGTTTATCTACTGAGCGGAGGTTACCGTGGCGTTTGACTACAAGAAGGAATACAAGGAGTTTTATCTTCCGCCAAAGAAGCCGAGCATTGTCGAGGTTCCTAAGATGACGTTTCTTGCGGTGAGAGGGCATGGTGACCCCAACGAAGAGGGCGGGGCGTACAAGGATGCGCTCGAGATGCTCTACGGAGTTGCCTACACCATCAAGATGTCCAAGAAGGGCGATCATCGCATTGAGGGTTACTTTGACTTTGTAGTGCCTCCGCTAGAAGGATTTTGGTGGCAAGACGGCGTGTTTGGCGTGGACTACGCGCGCAAGGAGGACTTCAACTGGATCTCTGCCATTCGCGTGCCGGATTTTGTGACGCGCGGTGAGTTTGAGTGGGCCGTTGAAGAGGCGACTGCCAAGAAAAAGCGCGACTTTTCTCAGGTGGAGCTGCTTACCATTGAGGAGGGACTGTGCGTTCAGTGCTTGCACGTAGGTCCCTATGATGATGAGCCGGCGACCGTTGAGGCGATGCGCGCGTTCGCCGAGGAGAGCGGTTATGCTGAGGATTTTTCTGACGAGCGCCTGCACCATGAGATCTACCTCAACGACGCCCGTCGCACTGCGCCCGAGAAACTCAAGACGGTGATCAGGCATCCGGTTTGTAGGGCTTAAGCGTCAGAGCGATGACGGGATTGCTTTGCGTGCTGCTAGAAGTCCCGGGCATTCTGTTGCTATATCGAGGTTCAATGAATAAGAAACGGCACCAGACTCGCGAAGCCTGGCGCCGCCCAGAAACCCGCAGGCGGCGTGCAGGGGCACCTGAAAGCGGGTATGCTAGTGGCGACTTGGGAGGCGTACGCCCTCCTGGTTTGGATGAAAGTGGGGTAAAACCCGCACGAACAGCCGCTCCGGCCAGGGCGGCTGTTCTCTTATGCGGCGAGTATCACCCCTATATCGCTAGAAAAACAAACGTAAAGCAATCCTAAAGCCTTGCCTTCTACCATGGGGCTGTGGAGGCCTCCCGTCCCATGGTCCGCACCTGTGGGTGCCGTTGTTTGGAGGATGAATATGAGGAACATAGGTAAGCTTGCGTTGGCGTCCGCTGGCCTGATTGTGGCGGCCACTGTCGCCTTTGGCTTGTTCGCTCCTGCATTTGCTGTCGCCGACGAGGGGGCGCCCGTCGAAGGGGGAATCGTAATAGGCGTGGGCGAGGCGACGCCGCAGTCTGATGGAAGCGTGGAGTACGAGGTCACCCGTTGGATCGAGGACGGCGTCGAGGTGACGCCCGTTCCCGACGTGAGAGTGTTCGCTGGTGCTGCAGAATAGACGAGTTAAGTAGGTGCGGCGGCGCGGGTTGAGATGGTCCGTGCCGCCATTGTGGGAGGACTTGCATGAGGCTTTTGCTGGTGGAGGACGCGCGGCTCATTCGGGAACCGCTTTCTCGCGCGCTCGAGCTTTCCGGGTGGGAGGTAGAGACGGCTGCGGATGGAGAAGGTGCCCTTAAGAGGCTTTCCGCGGCGCCGGTTGACGCCGTAGTGCTCGATATCATGCTGCCCGGCAATGACGGCTTCTCGGTTCTGTCGGAGCTGCGGGCTCGCGGCGATGATACGCCTGTCGTCTTGCTCACGGCCCGCGATGACGTGCGCGATCGGGTGCGCGGCCTGGACCTTGGTGCGGATGATTACCTTGCCAAGCCCTTTCATGTGGAGGAGCTCCTTGCGCGGTTGCGTGCCGTTCTCAGGCGGCGTGGCGTCTCCGATCCATCCACGACGATCGAGGCGTCTGGCATGTCCTATGCACCCGACTCGCGAGAATTGAGCTACGGCGGAAACGTTTGCACCCTCACGCCAAAAGAGGGTTTAGTGCTAGAAGCGCTCCTTCGTCATGCTGGTTCGCCTGTTCACAGGGAGAGGATAGAAGCGGCGGCATGGGGAGACGCGATCGAAGGAAGCGCCGGTAGGCTTGAGTCGCAGGTTTCGTTGCTGCGCACCAAGATCTCCGCGCTTGGGGCGCCCGTTTCGATTCGTGCGATTCGCGGTATTGGCTACGCGTTGGAGGCAAAGGATGAAGATGCCTAGGGACCTCATGGTTTTCCGCTGCCGTATCGTCGCGTCGGCTGCATGCCTTATCGTCCTTTGCGTCGCCGCGTGCATGTCCATGCTTGCTGTTCCACTTGTCGATGCTGACATGATGGCTCAAAGGCGCACCTTAGAGAATCTATCGAATCAGCTGTTTGATGCTGTGGGCAATGAAATTAGCGGCGATGAGGGCCGAACGTCAAGCGTTGCCATTGTGGGAAACGTTGCATCCTGGTGTCGCGTGGCTGTGGACGAGTCGGGCGAGTTGCTCGCGATCGATCGCGGTGGCACGCCTCGCGATGATGACATGTCAAAGAGCGACTATGCACGTCTGGTCCAACTTCGTGATAAGGCGGGAAGCGAGGTTTTTTCCAGCGATGGACGCGAGTGGATTGGGTTGTGGCAGCCGCTTGGTGTTCAGGATGGAGCGTTAACGGTTTCGGGTGAAGACGTTGCTGCGGTCGACACATCTTCAACCGAGGGACGTGTCTACACGTTTCTCGACGTAACATCCCATGGCGAGTTTGTTGCCTCGATTATTGGGGGCTGCGTAGTTTGCGGAGGGGCCATGGCGCTAGGCGCAACGGCGGCAGTTGCCCTTGCAGTTACGCGGGCGCTTCGTCCCGTTGCGGAATCTCGCGAGCGTGAGAGGGAATTCGTCCTTTCTGCATCCCATGAGCTGAAGACTCCTTTGATGGCGATTACCAGCGCCTGCGATGTATTGGAGGCCGAGGTGGCGCGCTCAGCTGTGTCACGCGATGAAACGGCTGCTTATGGTATGTGTGATCTTGCCGATGGCTTGGCTCGTTGGATCGTTGTTATTCGTGAAGCAACTGATGAAATGGCGCGGAGCGTGTCGTCGATGCTCAGGGATTTAAAGGACGAGGAGTAACGCTGATGGGAATGTTCTGGCCATCCTGTCGCGCCGGTAAAGGCTGTGCGAACAATGTATGCAATGGCACCTGACCGGCGGGGAGGGAAAGCGGAACCGAGTTCTTTCAAGCGAGTCTTTCGGCGATATACTGATATCTATCGAAGATAAAAACACAGCGCCCGTCGGGTAGTCGGGCCGCGGGTGCTTGCCTGCCAGTAACCTGCCTCCTTGGTTGTCCCTTCTTCGCGTAGCCCTACATAGAAGGAGGTCGCGGCTATGCGGAAGAGGGAAGTCTCATCAACCCTGACGGTCTACCATGATGGTCAGTTTTGGGTGGGCGTGGTCGAGCATGTCGAGAGTGGCATGCTGAGCGTTGCGCGCGTGGTATTTGGCGCGGAGCCATCGAATGAAGAAATCTATACATGGGTGCTTGAGCGTTGGACGAGCTTGCATCTAAGTACGGCGACGGAACCGGTTGAATCTCATCAAAACCGGCTGCCTGGCAATCCCAAACGCCGTGCGCGTGAAGCAGCGAAGGCCTTGCATATGCGAGGTGCCTCAACCGCATCGCAACGTGCGCTCGCTCGTGAGCGGGAACGCTCGAAGGATGAGGCCCGATCAAAGCGTACGGCGCGCGGCAGGGAAGAGACGTTCGCGCGATGGGAAAAACGCCGCGAGAAAAGGCGTCGCAAGCATCGCGGGAAATGAACAGTTACGTCTCTGCCCGCAGGGCGTGGCTGGTCTATCTGGATGAATGGAAGGCGGGGCCGCCAGCCGGACTCTCGAGTAAGCTCGCATAGTTCGCTCTGTTAATGCGAGGATAGAAAAAACGCATTGCCCCATGCTTGTTTTCGGAAGGATGGTGACCCTATGGGCTGGATAGAAGGGTTGAATGCCTCTGTGGACTACATAGAGGAGCATCTTGACGGTGACGTCGATATCGCGCGTGCGGCGTCTTTTGCGTCTTGCACCGAAGGGCAGTTCCGGAGGATGTTCTCCTATCTTGCGGAGATGGGGCTGGCGGAGTACGTGCGCAAACGTCGTTTGTCGTGTGCCGCGCTCGATTTGTCTAGGGGCGAGCGCGTGCTCGATGTGGCGGTGCGGTATGGCTACGCTTCGCCAACGGCGTTCAATCGAGCTTTTCAAGATGCTTTTGGCATGCCTCCCAGTGAGGCAAGGCGTCCCGGCGCCCCTCTTCTCGTTTTCCCGCGGTGCACGTTCGCCCTTACCGTTACGGGTGCGGAGCCCTTGTCGTGGAGGGTTGTGTCTCAGCCGGGAATGCGCCTCGTGGGAATAGCGGCATTCTGCGGTGGCGCTCAGGGCAATCCGCTAGTTCAAATGTCCTCTTCAGGCAGAGAGGGCTTGAGCAATCTCTGGGAGAGTGCTTCGCAAGATGGGGTTATCGAGCAGCTGATCGCGCTGACGGATGGGTCGGGGCCTCAAGGAATCCTCGGCGTCAACGTGTGCAAGGACGATGGCCAAAGCTATCAGATAGCCGTTGCATCGTCTCGCGAGGCGCCGGCGTGGGCGGATGAGATCCATGTTCCGGCTGGGCTTTGGGCCGTATTCGACTGCACGGGTCCTTGCAGCACGGCGACGGCGGAGCACTATCGCAGGGTCTACTCCGAGTGGCTGCCTTCGTCAGGCTACGGGCTGTCGGGTGACGTAAGTATCGAGGTGTATCCGCAAGGCGATTTCTCGTCCACGTCATATCGCAGCGAGATATGGATGCCCATCTCGAAGAGGCCCGGCGCATAGCCATCCTTCCTTCTGCTCGTTGCGGGTTGACCGCGTGGTTCGTCCGTGAGGACGAGGAGAAGGAGGAGTACAACAATGAAAGAAACCCGTACCGGTGGAGCTTATCAACCTGTTGGCGGGTTGATGACGGCCGGACTCATGCTCGCGTTGTTTATCGCTGCGCTTGATTCCACCGTGGTGGCAACGGCGCTGCCGACGATTTCGGCCGCCTTGGGTGGAGCGGCGCATTATGCCTGGCCTATGACTGCATATCTTGCTTCAAGCACTGTGTCCACGCTCCTATGCGGCGGCCTTGCGTTTCATTTTGGCTTGAAGCGAACGTATGCGTTTGGCCTGGCTCTCTTTGCTGCGGCGTCTGCGCTGTGCGCCGTGGCTCCCACCATTGAGGCGCTTGCCGCGTTTCGCTTGCTCCAGGGTATTGGCGGCGGCTTGTTAGAGGCCGGCGTCTTCATAGCCGCTGCCATGATGCTTCCGCCGCGCGATAGGGGTCCCTATCTTGGGGCGGCGTCCGCCATGTACGGCGTGGCGAGCGTTATCGGTCCCGTGATTGGAGGGGCCGTCGCCCAGGGTTTGTCTTGGCATGTCATTTTTGTTGTGAATATTCCGATCGCGATTGTCGCGTTTGCACTATCGTCGAGGAGTCTGCCGGGCAGGGGCGATGGGCACCGCTCGGCGCAATTCGATGCGGCGGGAAGCGCGCTGGCATCGTTGAGCGTATTAAGCCTCGTTGCCGTGTTCAGTTTGGCGGGCGGCGCGTTCCCCTTGGTATCTCCCCGGGCAGCCGCTCTTATAGCGCTATTTGTTATCCTCACGTTTGCCCTGTACAGGGTTGAGGCTGCTGCGAGTGCCCCCGTGATTCCCATGGGGCTGTTCTGCCGCCCTCGGGTTGTCGCAGGATTCATCTCGGGCTTCTGCGTGCAGTTTGCTCTCATGGCGGGCGTGACGTATCTGCCGCGGCTTTTGCAGGAATCGATGGGTATCGCCGCCGCCTCATCGGGTGCGGCGCTCATTCCCATGACGCTTGCCCTCATGCTTGGAAGTAACGTGTCGGGCGCCCTGTTCAGGAAGAATGGCAGGCTTCGTGCGCTTGCGGTGACATCTTCGTTCGTAATCTTAGCTGCGGCTGCAGCGTTCATTGTTGGGGCGCAAAGCCTGACCGCACCCCTGGTTACATTGCTCACGGCGGCGCTTGGCCTGGGCGTCGGCGTGGGAATGCCGGTTTCCAATCTATCGGCGCAGACGGGGGCAGATGCCCGCGACGCTGGCAGGGCAACATCCGCGGCGATGTTCTTTAGGGGATTTGGCGGAACCGTATCCACTGCTGTATGCGGAATGCTTGCCCCCGCTGCATCCCCTGCCGGCACCACTTGGGTATTTTGCGCTGTGCTTGTGTCTGCGGTGGTGGGCCTTGCGGTGTCGATTCCTATTGCAAGTAGAATCTCGTCCTAACTGATTTCAAGGTGATGCTTGCGTTGGCACCTGCCTTACTTATCCGTTGCATTCCACCTGCGCAGATTGGGCAAGATCGCCCCCAAAAGCGATGCGCATTCGTCCACTGACCAGCCCATGTGCTCCGCCATGCGCGGCGCGCAGTCCTCGATCATCTCTTCCATGGTGGTCTCGTAGGTGTACGCGCCCTGGTCGTAGCACCAGCGGCAGAAGTCTTCGGTCTCGGTGCCGTCTGCTTCGTGCCCATGCTGATCGGGTCCGGTGAACATCATGCCACAGCTTTGACAGTAGTGCTCCGGCATGTCGAGCAGTCGCATCACGGGCACCTCGAGCTCGCGAGCGATGAGCTTGATCATGTCGATGCTCGGCTCCGTCGCTCCAGTTTCCCAGCGACTTACCGCTTGACGTGTGATGTAGAGCCGCGAGGCGAGTTCCTCTTGGGTGAGACCGCGTTCGCGGCGCAGCCGGGCAAGGGCGTCTTTGAGCAAGATCATGGCGATTCTCCTTTAGGTGGGCATTGGGTTTAAGGCCCGTTTCCTTCTTGCGATTATCTCGTGCCGCATGTGGTCAGTCGAGCAACGCTTTGTTGCGCTATCCCTTTTTACGGGTCGCGATCGCCCCGGTGATGGCTGCGATGAGGATGAAGGGCGCGATGCGGACGAAGATCCACTCGAAGCCGTGGAGCATGGTGCCCGCGATCGCGTATTCGGGGTTGGTGAAATTCCAGTCGAGATATGATTCCCCAATCATTCCAAGCGCCAGGAGGATAAGGGCTACGGCGACGGCGAGCGATATGCACAGCGTGTTCAAGGCTCGGCGCTTTAATTCGTGAGCCCGCGCAAACTGCGCGTTGAGCACTTCGAGTTTTTCGGAGAGGGCTTGCAGGCTGTCCGGCTCAGAAGCGATGACCGTCTTGCCTAAAAGGGTGCTTACAGGCGTATCGAGCACCTCGCCCAGGGAAAGGAGCATCTCCGCGTCGGGCACCGAGAGACCGCGTTCCCATTTGGATACGGTCTGCCTCACCACGCTCAGCTTGATTGCGAGCTCCTCTTGGGACAAGCCCTTCTGTTTCCTGAGTTCGCGGATGTTCTCGTTTAACATGGGGAGCCCTTTCTCTCGCTGGGACTTACGATACCGCAATATTGCTCATGGCACGTCCGTTGCCGCAAGCAACGGTTTGTAACAGCGGGCCGTAGCGGTGCGATTGCGTGAGGGCGTGTGCTGATGAGGGTGTAGCTTGCGAAAGCGGGAAAGGGTGGGCGTTTTCGATTTGGGGTCCGTTTTGTCGTCATTGCGAGTGAGCAAAGATGGGCCCTTCGGTTTCTTCGGCGCTTGCCTCATAATGACGGTATAGCTGAAAAACGGCACCAGGCTCGCGTAGCCCGGCGCCGCCTAGAAACCCGCGGATGGCGTGCAGGGGCGCCGAAAAAGCGGGTATACTAGTAGCGACTTGGGAGGCGTACGCCCTCCTGGAGTAGAAGCAGTGGGGTGAAACCCGCACGAACAGCCGCTCCGGCACAGGGCGGCTGTTCCCTTATATGGCGAGTTTCACCCCTATATCGCTAGCGAGCGATAAGGAAGAGCAGCACGATCGATAGAACGAGCGCTGATGCCGCAATAAGCAGCGCGGTGATTTTCGCCATGGGAACCCTCCTAACCCCCTGCAAGGACTCGGAGGGCACCGCCCATGTCGCTGCCTCTATTATAGCGCAATATGCGAACGTGTGTTCTATAGTTTTATTAAAAGAGGATAGTTTTCTCAGCGACTAACGGCATGGCTTTCGCATCGTGCTCCCACTGCGATGATTTTCCGTAATAAGGGGAGCAAATTCCCGCTCATCGTCCGCTCAAGCAATCTACCTGCGGAATGCAACCGCTGGGTGCCTGTAAGTTGCGTAAAATGAAGCCTCAAGTTGGTGGTTTTCGACGCGTGGCTACCGTAGTGTGTAAGTCGCCGGCAGGAATACGCCAAACGCTTGGGACGCCGCGCCCGCTCCAAAGCGGGCCGCAAGTCGCGTCCCGGGCAAACGAGAGGACCCACCATGAGTTTTCGCGACAATCTCCAGCATCTGCGCGCCACGCGCAACATGACGCAAGAGCAGCTTGCCATGCTTCTTGGCGTGTCACGCCAGTCCGTCACCAAGTGGGAGGCGGAGAAGTCCTATCCAGAGATGGACAAGCTCATCAAGATCTGCCAGATATTCGAGTGCTCGCTCGATGATCTCGTCCAAGGCGATCTCACCGACCGCGCCCCGGTGCCGGATGCCAAGGCGATGCCAGCCGGTCCCGCGACCGACGTTTGCGGCTACGACGAGCATACGCGTCGCTTCGCGAGGCGCGTTCCAACGGGTGTCGCCGCTTTTGTGCTGGGCGTGGTGGGGCTTGTGCTGTTTGAGGAAGGGACGGCCCTGCGCGGCCTGTTCAATAGCGGCATGGCGGCTAGTTGGGGAGAGCTTTTGGGCCTCGGTGCCCTGTTCGCCGGCGTGCTCGCGGGCGTCGGCATCTTGGTCTCTGCCGGCATGGAACACTCCGCCTTTGTGAAGGCGCATCCCTTTATCGAGGATTTCTATACGGACGAGGACCGGCTCCAGGCGCGCCAAGTGCTGGTGCGCGGTTTGGTCGCCGGTCTTATGTTCATCATGATGGGGATTCTTCTGGGCAACTTCATCGAGCATCAGTCTGGTGCGGAGGCCCCCGCGGGCGCCGCGCTGCTCGCGCTGGTAGCGGTTGGCGTGTGGTTGATTGTCTACGCGGGCATGATGTACGGTCGTGTGGATATCAACGAGTACAACCGCGATGCGGTGGAGGAGCTTGAGGTCGAGGACATCGCGCGGATTGATGTGCCCGAGACGGTTCGCGATGAGCTGCGTTTAGCCAAGCGCATGCACAAGAAGATCGAGACCGCCTGCGTCGTCATCATGCTCGTCTCTACCATCTTTACCCTTATCTGGTTGTTCATGGGACCTTCGCTCGCCGGGACCACCTGGGACGCTATTGGTAGCGGTCACGCGGCTGCGGATTCTCCCGTCAGCTACTTCTGGCTTCCTTTGGTCATCGGCGGCATTCTGTGCGCTATCGTGTCGATTGTGCTCAAGGGCATCGATGGCGATCGCTAGCCATTCGATAGGGGATGGGAGCTGACTCGGGGTTGATGGTTGGCTAGTGCAGCAAGCTCCATGCAGCGTAACCAATCACGCCGCCCATGACCGTCGCGGCAAGCATGGTCAGCACGTCGTATGCCAGGCGGTGGCGCGTTGGCCATGCGCGGCGCGGCAGTGCCCGCGGGTCGCGATCGATCTCATCTTCGCCGTCCATGAACGCGAGGATCTCGCGGTAGGTCACCAGGTCGTTCTCGCGTTTGATTTGCTCTAGGATCGCCGCCACAACAAGTGCCGCGACGGCGGGCAGAAACGCGACCGCGGAGGCGATGCCAACTCCCCAAGCCTCTTCCATCCAAACGAACGCCGGCGACAGTATGAGCGCGAACGCCGCGGCTAGCAGTAAAAGCATCAGCACGGCGAGTCGCATCATCCTCGTCCCCATACGCTTGCGGTCCCTCTCAACGGCCTCTTCCATAACGGTCACGTCTCCCTTCACGAGCGTGTCTATGGAGGTGCCGAATAGGATGCTCAGCATAAGCAGGCTCTGCACGTCTGGATAGGTTTTATCCCGTTCCCAGTTCGAGATGGTCTGGCGCGATACGTAGAGCTTTTCGGCAAGCTGTTCTTGGGAGAGGCCCATCGCTTCGCGTCTTGTCTTGATCTGGTTGCTGATATCCATCGTCACCTCCCGGTCGTGAAGAAGCGTCCCGCGGAAGTGCCGGGAGCGCCATCCAATCTGCTGTACATCTTACGAAAACGGGTGCCGGCAGCGCTGCAAAATCTGTTGTACATGCCTCTGAACAGGGAAAAGAATCCAAATATAAATTGAGAGCCGGAGTGCTTGCCCTTGATCGGGGGCTCGTTTGCACTCGCGGCGCTTTGCAGACATATGGTTGCTGGCGATTTAACTCTTGTCGTTTTTTGGCGCGTCTTCCTTTTTTGGCAGGCACCCCGCGCGCTTGAGGGCGTCGCGCAAGATCCACTCCACCTGGCCGTTGGCGCTGCGCATTTCATCGTCAGCCCAGCGTTGCACCGCCTCCCAGATGGCGGGGTCTATGCGAAGGGGGTATTGCTTGCGTGCCATGTAAGCTGCCTCGTGAACTCGTGTTGTGTCTTATGTGACCTTACCAGAGATGCCGGCGCCCCCACTGGGAGAGCTCCGGCATTACATGTGATATTGATTAGTAGAGTGAGCCGGCGTTGAGAACGGGGTGCGCCTCGGATTCGCCGCAGAGAACCACCATGAGGTTGCTTGCCATCTGCGCCTTGCGCTCCTCGTCCAGCTCGATGGTGCCGCCGGCTGCCATCTCCTTGACGGCCATATCGACCATGGAGACCGCGCCTTCCACGATCTTCTTGCGTGCGGCGATGACGGCTTCCGCCTGCTGGCGGCGCAGCATCGCCTGGGCGATCTCGGGTGAGTAGGCAAGGTGGGTGAGGCGCGCGTCGTCCACGGTTACGCCGGCGGGGGCCAAGCGCTGGGACAGCTCGTGCTTCAGGGCGGTGGAGACCTCTTCCACGTTGGCGCGCAGGGTGATGGCGTCCATGGAATCGGAATTCTCCTCGGCATGGTCGTAGGCGTAGATGCTCGCCACATGGCGCAGCGCGGTCTCAGCCTGCATGGCTACGTAGCTTTGGTAATCGTCCACGTCAAAGAGCGCCTTGGCGGTATCGGCTACATGCCACACCACCACGTTGGCGATCTCGATGGGGTTGCCCATCTTGTCGTTGACCTTGAGGCGCTCGCCGTTCAGGGTGCGCACGCGGGTGGAGATGGTGGTGGGGTTGCCCTTGGCGGCCTTCTGAGCTGCGGCCTTGGCGGCTTTGGAGTCGCTCATCTCGAGTTCCAGCATCTCGCCGATACCCGCACTGCCGCCCATGCTCCTGCTGTAGAAGGGGTTTGCCCAGAAGAAGCCCTCGTCGCGGACGGTGCCAACGTATTTACCAAAGAGGATGCATACGCGCGCTTGGCCGGGTTGCAGAGAGAAAAAGCCGCTCAACGGGATAAACCACAGCAAGAAGGCAAAGATGCTGACCCCTAGCCCCCAACCGTAGACGGCGGGCGTGTCGATGCCCTCCGGCGTGCCGGCCATGCCCGCGACGCTCCAGATGAACAGGCCAACAATTACTGCAAGCAGCACGGCGACTATGGCGAGCATGCCGTATCCGCTCTTGGCCTTGATTTTCTTTTCCACGCTCATCGAAGTTCCTCCTCGACTCATTCGCCCGCGTTTGCGTGACGGCCCGGGCGCCGTCCTGTTGTTCCGTGGGGGAGGACGACCCCCAATACGAAGCTTTCCGTGCGCTTCGTTGGTCTCATTGTGATATCACATTGAAACCAAGTCAAGAGAGCAATTCCTCAAGAAATCGTAAAGTGTTCGGTATTGGATACTTTATGGGGATGGAGTAAGGGTCTGCTTATCGCTGGGTAGATGCCATAAAGTTGGTAGCAGCATTTGGCGTCCGCAAGGGCAGCGCTCTTAATTCGAAAGGAGCGATGTCCTATGGTCGATATCGTTATCGAATTACTGGAACTCGCATGTGCGGTTCTAAACGCTTTGACGGCTTTCTTTGAATTGCTGCAGCAGCGAAAAACGATTGAGAAGCGGCGCGCGAAAGGAGTGAGGATGAAAATGCCACGGCGATAGCGTCATGGCATAAAAGTGGGGCTTCGGTGTTGCAGCGCCTAGGCCCCTAATCCTAACAACCTGAGCGCTGCCGATCGAGAGAGCGGACGCCAGATGTTGCTTTTATAATAGCACCTTTGCTGAATCTTGAATGTGTGTGTTGTGGGTATTGCAACGTGGTTTTTACCGGTTTTTACCCGTGGGAGGTAACCGGGGCTTCACGTCGCCGCTGGCGTGAATGTGCTTCCTTGACCGCGCGTTATCGACCCTGTTATGCTCGTCCAAGCGCCCGCTCGTAGTGAAACCGAGCCCCATGCGAGGGCGTTCCTTCTCATAGATTGGCAACCATGCGCTTCTAAGACATTTCAACATCGCCGGATGCACCGGTAAAAAGTCCGCTTCGCCGCGCCCCGCGCGCGAAGGCGCTCGCCATGTTGGCGGGACGCGGCTTGAAATGTCACAAGGAGATATGCATGCAGCTGTCGCTTCAATCCATTACTTATACCTATCCTTCGTCCGCGGAGCCTATCCTTCGCGACGTCAGCGTTGTCTTTCCCCAGGGCTGGACGGGCCTTTTGGGGGATAACGGATGCGGAAAAACGACGCTAGCCAAAATCGCGTGCGGACAGCTGAAGCCGCAAGCTGGATTGGTGACCGGCCCTTCTGTTTCTTTGCTGTGCTCTCAGGAGACGGCTCTTGCACCTGAAAACCTCTATGATTTTGCTGCGGCATACGATCGAGAAGCGCGTGGCCTGCGCTGCGAACTCGCCCTAGAGGACGATATGCCCTGGCGTTACGACGAGCTTTCATGCGGGGAACAGAAAAAGATCCAGATCGCCTGCGCGCTGTGGGCGAAGCCTGACGTGCTGGTCTTGGACGAGCCTACCAACCATATCGACGCCGCCGCGCGATCTTGCCTTATGACGGTGCTGCGCCACTTTGACGGCATAGGTATCGTGGTGAGTCATGACCGCGAGTTATTGGATGGCCTGGTAGACTGGTGTGCGTCATTCGAGGCGGGTGCCGTGCGGGTGCGGCCAGGCGGCTTTACGCGGGCGAGCGGCCAGCGCGATCTTGAGAGAACGGCATCGATGCGCGAAAGGCGCCGCGCCAAGGAGCAGCTTGATCGACTTGTGGTCGAGAAGGACAAGCGCGCCCATGAAGCCGCTCGGGCGGACGCGCGCATGTCAAAGCGGCATATCGATCAAAAGGACAGGAGCGCCAAGGCGAAAATCGACCTCGCGCGCTTCAGCGGGCAAGACGGAAAACGGGGTCGGCTCTCCTCTCAGTTGGAGGGACGCCTTGATGCCGCACGCGAACGGCTGGCGCACGCCCGGGTCGAAAAGCGCTACGACGGCGACTTGTGGCTCGACGTGGCCC
>OGYF01001257.1_pt1 | contig 22279 bp, 26 predicted proteins | sample 1576451 | NCBI WGS metagenome assembly OGYF01 (sample SAMEA3541505, study PRJEB24748) | human gut metagenome | biome: human gut; feature: human-associated habitat; material: faeces | place: China | collected 2012
AGTTACAACTTCATAAAGTTTTCAATGTGCAGTTACAACTTCAATGTTGCAGTAAGGATTTCAATTAACCTGTGAAAGAGCAGCTGGCATGAACCATGCTTTTTAGGTATGGTCAGACGTGAAAAGGAAGTATTGGACAGGAAATCTGAGCAAAATTATAATAAATGATGCCAGGGGCAGCAGGTCACAGACCGCAGGCATCATGGTTACAATAGAAGAAACAGATTCAAGAAGGAGGCATTTTCATGAGTTATAATTTTTATCAGCCCACAAGAGTATTATTTGGCCCAGGACGTTTGAATGAATTGGGAGAAAATATAAAGACTTTGAACCTTGGCAAAAAAGCGGCGGTGGTGATCTCCAATGGGAAATCCACCCGCGCCAACGGATCTCTTGAACGGACGGAAGAACAGCTTCATAGCGCCGGTATTGAGACGGTGCTCTTCGATAAGATCCAGGCCAATCCTCTGGCCAGTACGGTGATGGAAGGCGCGGCTTTTGTAAAGGAAAGTCGATGCGACTTTATCGTCGCGTTAGGCGGCGGAAGTGTCATGGACGCCTCTAAGATCATCGCCATCATGGCCACAAATCCAGGAGATGTGTGGGACTACGCGTTTGGAGGCCACGGCGGCTGCAAGCCGTATACAGAGACGCCGCTTCCGGTAGTGGCTGTCACTACAACGGCAGGCACGGGATCAGAAGTGGACGCCTGGGGCGTGGTCAACAATGAAAAATATGATGAGAAGATCGGCCTTGGCGGCGCGGATGCCAGCCATCCGGTACTGGCAGTGGTGGATCCGGAGCTGATGACCACCGTTCCGCCTAAATTCACAGCCTATCAGGGATTTGACGCCTTATTCCACAGTACAGAGGCCTACATCACCAGTCCGGCCAATCTGATGAGCGATATGTTTGCCCTGACAACCATTGAGAATATTGGAAAATATCTGGCCAGGGCTGTGAAAGATGGCCAGGACCTGGAGGCAAGAGAGCACGTGGCATTTGCCAATACCTTGTCCGGCCATGTGATGGAGCTCGGCGCGTGCAGCAGCGAACATTCCATGGAACACGCTATGTCCGCCATGCACCCGGAACTGCCCCATGGGGCGGGACTGATCATGATCAGCCTGGAATATTATAAATACTTTATTGAGAAGCACGCCTGTGACGACCGGTTTATCCAGATGGCGAAAGCCCTTGGGAAAGAGGATGCGGAAGAACCCATGGATTTCGTCCATGCCCTTGCGGATCTTCAGAAAGCCTGCGGCGTAGACGATCTGAAGATGTCTGATTACGGACTGAAACCGGAAGAGTTCCAGGAAATGGCCCGGAAAGCCAAAGATACCATGGGAGGCCTGTACGCGGCAGACCGGGTAGAACTGAGTGTGGAAGACACAGCCCTGATCTATCAGAAATCTTATCGTTAATTACAGGAGGAAGAGAGACATGCAGTATCGGACACTTCCCCATGGCGGGGAGAAGATCAGCATCCTGGGACTGGGGACCAGTTCCATCCAGGAGGCCAGTGAGAAAGAGATTGAAGAGACGATCGCGCTGGCAGTGGAAGAAGGGATCAACTATTTTGACATGGCCTCCGCGGAAGCCAAACCATTCCCTGCCTACGGAAGAGCGCTTGCAAATGTTCGGGACCAGGTGTATTTTCAGATCCATTTTGGAGCAGATTACGCTTCTGGTACCTATGGGTGGACCACCAGCCCGGAGAAGATCCGGCGGTCCATCGACTGGCAGCTTAAAGCCTTGCAGACAGATTATATTGATTTTGGATTCCTCCACTGTATCGATGAAACATCGGATTTGAAGCAGGTGGAGAAAAGCGGCGTCATCGACACGATCCTCAGACTGAAAGAGGAGGGAGCGGTCCGCCATGTGGGACTGTCTACCCATACGCCTAAGATCGCGCAGCAGGTACTGGATATGGGAATCCTGGATATGATGATGTTCTCCGTGAACCCGGCCTATGACTATCAGAAAGGGACTTACGGCATTGGGAGCATTGACGGCCGGATGGAACTGTACCGCCGGTGCGAGAGAGAAGGAGTGGGCATCTCCGTCATGAAAGCTTTCGGCGGCGGACAGCTTTTAGACGGGCGGACATCCCCTTTCGGAAAAGCGCTGACAGAGTACCAGTGCATCCAATATGCGCTGGATAAGCCGGGAGTGCTGACGGTGCTTCCAGGAATCCGGGGCAAGAAAGATCTGAAGAGGATCCTGGGCTTCTGCCAGGCTTCCCAGGAGGAAAAAGACTATTCTGTGATCGGAAGTTTCGCGCCCCAGGATGCGGAAGGAGTCTGTGTCTACTGCAACCACTGCGCGCCCTGTCCAAAAGGCCTGAATGTAGGCCTGATCAATAAATATTACGATCTGGCGAAGGCAGGGGACGCTCTGGCACGGGATCATTACCGGAAGCTGGAGAAGAAAGCGGATCAGTGTATCCAGTGCGGACACTGTGACCGCCGCTGTCCCTTCCACGTGGCCCAGGGAGAGCGGATGCGGGAGATCAGCGATTATTTTGCCGGGCAGGAATGATGGAAAACCATACTTTTTGGGCATGGTTCTGTATGAAAACCAAGTATTAGACGAGGGAGCAAAGGCCCGCTTATAATGTAGGTGCAGAGCAGGAAGGTCCTGTGACTGCACTTACTTTATATATTGTTTTGTGAGAAAGCGGACCAAAAAGGAGGAACACAAACATGAAGCGAAGACTTGTCAGTATATTACTTGTAGGAATTCTGATATTTTCGATCAATGGCTGCGGAAGCGCAGAAGAGGAAGCCCCGGCAGAGAACTCCCAGCAGGAAGAGGCGGCGCCGGAAGATACAGAGGGAGAGGATGAAACTGCCTCCCAAGCAGAAGGAAACACGGACGCTTCTGTCCTGGTAGCTTACTTTACCTATGGAGAGAATGCGGATCTGCCGGAGGACGTGGACGCATCTTCCAGTGCCAGCATTCAGAGCTACAATGGCGAGACAACAGGAAATACAGGTCTGGTCGCCCACATGATCAGCGATGCGCTGGGCGCGGATCTTTTTTCTATCCAGACCACGGAACCCTACCCGGACAACTATGACGATACGGTAGACCAGGGACAGGAAGAGCAACGTTCGGATGAAAGACCTCAGCTTGCGTCTCAGCTGGAAGGTTTGGACGGTTATGACACCATTTTCCTGGGATATCCTAACTGGTGGGGAGATATGCCGATGGCGGTCTATACCTTCCTGGAGACCTATGATCTGTCCGGAAAGACGGTGATTCCCTTCGTGACCTCCGGCGGCAGCGGCTTCTCAGGAACCGTGGAAGAGATTGAGAGCTTACAACCGGATGCCCAGGTAGAGGAAGGCATTGCCCTTGGAGCCTCAGAAGCGGCAGAGGCCCAGGGAGAAGTGGAAGACTGGCTGGACAGCCTTGGGTATTAAAAAGCAGGGAGGAATTTAGATGAAACCAGTGTTGAAATGGAAAATGCTGATCGATCTAGTCATGACGGTATGCCTTCTCTTCCAGATGGCATATATGCTGGTGGGGAATACGGTCCATGAGTGGATGGGAGCCGGGATGTTCCTTTTATTCCTGATCCATCATGGGCTGAACTGGCGGTGGTACCGGAATTTATTCCGAGGGAAATATACGCCGGCCCGGATATTGCAGACAGTGGTGAATTTCCTGGTACTGCTGTGTATGCTGGGATTGATGGTAAGCGGGGTTCTTCTGTCCAGAGATGTTTTTGTATTCCTTAACGTGCAGGGACATTCAGGGACTGCCAGGATCCTCCATATGCTGTCGGCTTACTGGGGCTTCCTTTTGATGAGCGTCCATATCGGCCTGCACTGGGGTATGGTTCTGGGAGTGATAAGAAACAGGGCGGGGCAAAAGGGAACTTCTCCGGCCAAAAGATGGGGGCTTCGAGCGATCGGAGCCGCGGCAGGGATCTATGGACTCTATGGATTCCTGAAGCACGATATTGCTTCCTATCTGTTTCTGCGCAGTTTGTTCGTGTTTTTTGATGGATCACAGCCTCTATGGTTGTTCCTGATAGAATATCTTGCTATAATGTGCCTGTGGGCGCAGATCGCCTGCTATCTGGCGCGGGGTCTCCAGAAGATCCAAAGCCTCGGAGGAAGGACTGGCGCCGGAAAGAAATAACAAGATCAAAGGAGCAGCAGATGAAGAGGATGATCAGAAGCCTTATCATAATACTGACACTTGGTTCTCTGACGGCGTGCGCGTCAGCGGGGCAGGAGGCGGAGCAGTCCCAGGTGAGTTTCTTTGCCATGGATACCTATATGACGCTGACCGCCTACGGAGAAGGCGGAGAAAAGGCCTTAGGAGATGTGCGGGAAGAGATCCAAACACTGGAGAGCGAATGGTCTGTGACAGATACGGAAAGCGAGATCTATCAGATCAATCACAGCGGCGGGAATCCGGTGGAATTAAGCGGCGATACCGCGAAGGTTGTAGAGTTTGCCCTGGATATGGCTAAGAAGACGGAAGGGGCTTTGGACCCGACCATCTATCCGGTGCTGGAAGCCTGGGGATTTACCACAGATGAAAATCGGATTCCAGAGCCGGAAGAACTTCAGGCACTGCTGGAGCATGTGGGCTATGAAAACGTAGAGCTGAATGGACAGGAGATCCTGCTTCCAGAAGGGATGGAACTGGATCTGGGAGCCGTAGGCAAAGGCTATGCGGGAGACGTGGCGGCAGAAATGCTGGAAGAGCAGGGGATCACATCCGCGCTCTTAGACTTGGGCGGCAATATCCAGGCGATCGGGTCCAGACCTGGCGGCGGAGATTGGCGTCTTGGCATCCGCAATCCCTTTGGCGATGGACAAGTGGGAATGCTGACGGTCTCCGACTGCGCGGTGGTCACATCAGGAAGCTACGAACGGTATTTCGTAGGGGAAGATGGCAGGGAGTACTGCCATATCATTGATCCGGCGACCGGATATCCGGTGGACAATGGATTGGTTTCCATGACGATCGTGACAGAGGAGGGAAAGGTGGCCGATGCCCTTTCTACGTCCATGTTTGTGAAAGGATTGGAAGAAGCGGAAGAATACTGGCGGGAGCACCAGGATTTTGAGATGATCGCCATTACCAAGGAAGGAGAAGTGTATGTGACGGAAGGGCTGGAAGACCGGTTTACACTGGGCAGTTCTTTTGAGAATATGGAGCTTCATATCGTGGAGGCATAGGGAGAGCTGATGACGATCGTGACAGCAGACTGCAGGCAGGCGCCTGCAGTTTTTTTGCGCGATACGCCGGACTGAATCAGTTGCAAAAAATAAAAATTTTTCAAAATCCTCTTGACCGGTTGTTACAACCGGTTGATACAATCACAGCGTAAAGAGAAAGAAGAACAAACATCAACCAGACAGGAGGATTTTACTATGGATGCATTTACATTTACTTACCCCACAAAAGTTTATTTTGGAGAAGGAGCCGCAAAGAAAGCGCTGGGAGCGGAAATGGCTAAGGCTGGGAAGACAGTCATGCTGGCCTATGGAGGGAACTCTCTGAAAGCCAACGGCATCTATGACGAGTTAAGAGGAATCCTGGAAGAAGCGGGAAAAGAAGTGGTCGATTTCCCAGGCATCATGCCCAATCCAACTTACGCGAAAGTCCAGGAGGGAGCGGCGCTGGCCAAGGAGAAGAAGGTAGATTTTATCCTGGCCGCAGGCGGCGGAAGCGTGATCGACTGCTGTAAAGTCATTTCCGCCCAGGCAAAACTGGATCAGGATATCCGGGAAATGGAATATACCTCCTATCAGTTCCCTACAGACGGGATTCCTATGGGAGCTGTGGTGACTGCTTCCGGAACCGGGGCGGAGATGAACGCCGGCGCGGTCATCACCTGCGAAGACTTAAATTGGAAAGGACTGATTGTTGGAAAGGGCGCGGAATTTGCCATCCTGGATCCCGCTTACACGGCTTCTGTTCCAAGAAACCAGGTGCTTTCCGGAGCCTTTGATACGCTGAGCCACGCTATGGAAACCTATCTTGGACAGTCAGACCAGGACAATGTATCGGATGATGTGGCCCTGGCGGTTATGCGCAATACGGTAGTCAACATGCGCCGGCTGCTGGCGGATGTCAAGGATATGCAGGCAAGGAGCAACCTGATGTGGGATTCCGCAATGGCGGAAAACGGCATCTTAAAAGCAGGGCGCCTGACAGATTTCCAGGCGCATCAGATCGAGCATCAGCTTGGAGCGTATACGGACTGCAACCATGGACAGGGACTGGCTGTGATCCACCCGGTATACTACCGGCACATTCTGGAAGACGCGAGGGAGAAATTCACCCGTTTTGCCAGGGAAGTATTTCAGGAAGAAACAGCGGAAGAAGGAATTGAAGCTTTGGCCTCATTTATCCAAGAATGCGGCCTTCCAACCCGTCTTGGCCAGTTGAGATCCAAGGCAGAGATCACGCCGGATATCCTGCGCAAAGTGGCGGATACCTGCAATATCATCAAATGTGGCCCTCGTGAATTGAGCCGGGATGAGATCTATGAGATCCTGATGGAATGTAAGTAGGAGGGAAAAGGTTAGAAAGGAGACAAATGCTATGAAAAGAAAGATCATCAGTATCCTTTTAACGATTGCGCTGGCCGCCGCGCTGACTGCCTGCGGCCAGACCCAGAACAGCGCGGAAACGCAGACGGAAGAGAGCGGCCAGACTTCTGGAGACGATCAGAGCGGGGCGGATGCGCAGACGGAAAGCGGGAATGTACTGATCGCTTATTTTTCCTGGTCAGGGAATACCGCCCAGATGGCTTCCTCTATCCAGGAGCAGACAGGAGGGGATCTGTTTGAGATCCAGCCGGTGACTCCTTATCCGGAAGATTACAGCGAATGTGGAGATGTGGCCCTGGAAGAGCGGGACAGCAACGCAAGGCCAGAGATCCAGAACCTGCCAGAGTCCCTGGAGGGTTATGATACCCTTTTTATCGGCTATCCGATCTGGTGGCATACCGCGCCGATGATCATAGGGACATTCCTTGAGAATTATGATCTGACAGGCAGCGATGTATATCCGTTTACCCAGTCTGCTTCTATGGACACGGAACAGTTTGATAATTCCATGGAATTTGTCAGAGGATGCGCGGGAAATGGAACGGTCCATGATGGTCTGTTTGTGGATGCGGAAGATACAGAGGCGATCAGCGCCTATCTGACGGAAAATGGATTTGGCGAGTGAAGAGATGAGATGACCTATGAATACAAAAGCCAGGAGCTGTATGCCAGGCGGGGAGATCACCGGATCTACGGGGTCATCTATATCCCAGAAGGCGCCGACGGACCGTTGCCGGCGGTGATCTTCTCCCATGGCTTTGGAGGAAACTATCAGATGGGAATTCCTTACGCCCAGGCCCTGGCCCAGAGAGGCTATGTGGTTTACTGTTTTGATTTCTGCGGAGGTTCACCGGGAAGCCGGAGCGATGGCTCTACGCTGGAAATGTCCTTATTTACGGAGCGGGAAGACCTGGAAGCAGTGATACGCATGATCCAGGGACTGGATTATGTGGATCGGGAGCAGTTATTTCTGATGGGGACCAGTCAGGGGGGAGCCGTATCTGCCATTACCGGCGCGGATCATGAAGAAGAGATCCGTGGGATGATCCTCCTGTATCCGGCGTTTATCCTGGCTGACCAGGCAGGTGAGATGTTCTCCAGCAAAAGAGAGATCCCGGACATAATGTATTTTCTCTGGATGGAAGTGGGGCGGGCCTATTTCGAACCCTTGATCGGCTATGATATTTATGGAGAGATCAGCCGTTATGAAAAAGATGTGCTGCTGCTCCACGGCGACCAAGACAGCATAGTTCCTCTTTCTTCTTCAGAACAGGCGCTGAAGGCATACCAAAGCGCGGAATTAGAAGTCATATCCGGGGCTGGGCATGGATTCTACGGCGAGGAAGAAGAGCAGGCGGTGGAATCGATCCTGACATATTTAGAAGAACATAAAAAAGGAGGAAATTAAAATGATTTTTTATTTCACCGCTACGGGCAACAGCCTGTATGCGGCAAAATATCTGGAGGAAGAGAGAATCAGTATCCCCCAGATCATTGACAAGGAGCACTTAGAGTTCCAGGCGGACAGGATTGGGATAGTCTGTCCGGTATATGGCCATGAGGTTCCCCAGATGGTACAGGACTTCTTGGCAAAGGCTTCTTTTGAGACCGATTATTTCTATATGGTGCTGACCTATGGAAACCGGCATGGCGGGGCGGCGGAACTGGCCTGGAAGCTGTGCCGGAAATGCGGGATCCAGCCAGATTATATCAATGTTTTAATGATGGTGGACAACTGGCTACCTAGTTTTGATATGAATGAGCAGAGGGCCATCGATAAGAAGGTGGATGACCATCTGGAAGTGATCAAGAAAGAAATCGAAGGAAGAGTCCATAAGATCTCAGAGGTGACCGATACCGACCGGGCGGCTCACCAGCAGTTCTTGGAAAACCAGTCAAAACTTCCGGCAGATCTGTGGCAGCATCTGATCACCGTGGGGGAAGGCTGCGTAGGCTGCGGACTTTGTGAACAGGTCTGTCCTTCCGGATCTATCCGTGTGGAACAGGGGAAGGCGGTACATATTCCAGGACAGTGCCAGACCTGCCTGGCCTGCGTCCACCACTGTCCCCAGAAGGCGGTGGGGCTTACGGTTCCTGAGAAGAATCCAGAGGCCAGATACCGGAATGAGAAGATCGCGCTGAAAGAGATCGTGGCGGCCAACAGCCGGAAAGGAGGCAGTACAGAAGAAGCGTGAAGAATCTGTTGATCGTATATTATTCTATGGATGGAAATACAAAGATGATCGCAGAGATGATCCAGGCAGAAACAGGAGCTGACATCGTCCGTCTGGATACAGTGATCCCTTATGAGGGTACAGATCAGGAGATCGCAGCCCAGGGGAAGGCGGAAGTAAACGAAGGATATACGCCCAAGCTCAAGCCTCTGGGGGTATCCCTGGACGCCTATGGCACCATCATCCTGGGAACCCCTACTTGGTGGTATACCATGGCCCCGGCAGTCCTTTCGTTCCTGCGGGAAAATGATCTGTCAGGGAAAAGGGTGATCCCCTTCCAGACTCATGCGGGATGGCCGGGACATGGACTAAAAGATATAGAAGAGGAGCTTCCGGGAGCTGCAGTAGAAAAAGGAAAGATGATACAGTTCAGTGCACAGGAATTTGGGAAATTGGTAACGCCTAAGAAGGAGATCCAGCGCTGGATCGCGGAGTTGTAAGATGAATACACGAAAGAAGATCGACATGATAATGGCAGTCCTGATGATCCTGACCATGTCCTATCAGGCCACTGGAAATCTATTTCATGAGCTGGCGGGAGTCTTGCTGCTATTGCTGTTTCTTGTTCACAATGTGATAAACCGGAAATGGTACGCCAGCCTTTTCAAAGGAAGATATTCCGGCTGCCGGAAAGTCCTGCTTACCGTAAATATACTGACGCTTTTTTGTATGCTGGCGGCTATGGGGACAGGAATCTATATATCCCAGCGTTTGTTTGCGCCCCTGTGGGGAATGAGGGAAGCTTATCTGATTCGTCCCCTGCATGTGGCCGCGGGAAGCTGGGGAACGATCCTGGTCTCCATCCATGGAGGGCTGCACATTTCTCTGCCAGAGAAAAGGAAGCCTCTTATGCTCGTGGAAGGGATCGTGACGGCGATCCTTGGAATCTTGGCATTTATCGCGCTGGATATGCCTTCCCGGCTGATCCTGCGGGATACGGGCATGTACTGGTCCTATCCGGGAGTTCTGCTGTTTGCCGCCAATGCCGCAGTGATGTCCCTTTTCATGGGAATTGGGGAGGCAGCGGGAGATTTTCTCAAGAAACAAATTTCAAAAAAAGGAGATGAAAGAGAATGAAAAAAAGAAAAATAACCGCGCTGCTTCTGTGTGCGGCAGTAATTTTTACACTCACCGCCTGCGCGGGCCAGGAGGAATCCGGCCCGTCTGTGTCCCTGGAAGACACTGAGGATACGGCCGGCATGCCTGCGGGAGGAGACAATATTTTGATCGCCTACTTTTCTGTGCCGGAGACAGACGGCACGGACACGGTGGCTGGCGCAAGCCGGGTGTCTGTGGATGGTCAGGTAATGGGAAATAATGAGTATGTGGCCCATCTGATCCAACAGCAGACAGGAGGAGATCTATTTGCCATTGAGACTGAACAGGAATATCCTGGAACCCATGATGAGCTTCTGGACTTTGCGTACAATGAGATGACAGAAGAGGCCCGGCCGGCGCTGGCCTCTCAGATCGAGAATCTGGACAGCTATGACACCATTTTCCTGGGATACCCAAACTGGAACGCAGATCTGCCGATGCCGCTCTACACCTTCCTGGAAGAATATAACCTTAGCGGCAAGACGATCATTCCCTTTACCACTCACGGAGGAAGCGGATTCTCAGGAACTATAGAGACCATTGGGCAGATGCAGCCAGATGCCGCAGTGATCGAAGACGGGCTGTCCATCTCCCGCAACGCCGTACCGGATGCGGCGGGAGAAGTGGCAGACTGGGTGGATGGATTAGAGTTGTAAAAATAGGCGGGATTGTGCTAGAATAATGGCAGATTTACAAAAAGTGAGGTGTTTGCCATGAGCAGAGAAGCAGTAGAGTACGTTGCAGAGAAGAGCAAAGAACTGATCCAGGCGCCCAGTTGTTCCCAGGAAGCCAAAGACGCGGCAAAGGCTTGGCTTGACGCGGTGGGAACCGACCGGGAAGAGGAAGAGACCAAGAAGTATTTCGCGGAGCTGGAAGAAGATATTGTAACGGTAGACGGTCTGATCGCTTTTGCGGAATCTGAGGCGGGAGCGAAAGTGTTTGGCGATAAGGCGCCGGGCGTGGCGGAACATGCCAGACAGATCAAGGCAGAAGGGGCAAAATATTGTGACTGCCCAGCCTGCGCCGCAGTAGAAGCAATCCTTGCGAAGAAGGAAGAACTGCTGTAAGAAAAAGGCAGTTCCCAAAATGAATCCAAGACCGCTGTATGGGGAAACCTGTACAGCGGTTTTTCTATGCGTTTTTGGCATTTTTCTGCATGCGGTATAAGCATTTGTCTATGTAAAAATGGGACGTATAATAAAGGTATAGAAGAAAAGGAGATGAGCAAATGAAGATCATTATATTAGAAGGAAGCCCCAATCGAAAAGGCTCCTCCAACATGCTGGCAGAGCAGTTCGCAAAAGGCGCAAAGGAGGCAGGGCATACGATTGAAGTCATTGACGCGGCGCATGGGGATATCCATCCGTGTACCGGATGTATCCACTGCGGATATGAGGGACCCTGCATCCAGAAGGATGACATGGAAGAAATCAGGAAGAAGATCCTGGAAGCGGACATGATGGTATTCGTGACCCCTCTGTATTACTATGGCATGTCGGCCCAGCTTAAGATTCTGGTGGACCGTTTCTGCGCGTTTAACAGTAGCATCCACAGAAAAGGTATGAAATCAGCGATGATCGCGGCGGCATGGAACAGCGATGATTGGACCTTCGAAGCGCTGGAAGCGCATTATGAGACTCTGGTGCGGTATCTGAACCTTAAGGACGAAGGAGCAGTCTGGGGAAAGGGCTGCGGGACGCCGGAGATGACCAGACGGTCGAAATATATGGAAGAAGCTTATGAATTGGGAAGAAGACTTGGGGACTAAGAAGACAGAGCAGGGAGGAGAAACCATGAAATATGTAAAACTTGGAAATTCAGACCTGAAAGTATCCCGCATCTGTATGGGCTGCATGGGATTTGGAGACGCCAAGAACGGTCAGCATAGCTGGACTCTGGATGAAGAACATTCCCGCCAGATCATCAAAAGAGGGCTGGAACTGGGAGTGAATTTTTACGATACGGCGATCGCGTATCAGAGCGGGACAAGCGAGCAGTATGTGGGAAGGGCGCTTAGAGATTACGCGGGGCGTGATGAAGTGGTGGTGGCAACGAAATTCCTTCCCCGTACCCAGGAAGAGATCCAAGAAGGGATCTCCGGACAAAAGCATATAGAGAAAATGATCGATAGAAGCCTGTCCAATCTGGGGATGGACTATGTAGATCTGTACATTTATCATATGTGGGATTACCAGACCCCACTTTATGACATCATGGATGGGTTAAATAGAGTCGTGAAAGCGGGAAAAGCACGGTATATCGGCATATCCAACTGCTTTGCCTGGCAGCTTGCGAAGGCAAATGCCCTGGCGGAGAAGGAAGGATTTGCCAGGTTTGTATCGGTGCAGGGCCACTATAATCTCTTGTTCCGGGAAGAAGAGCGGGAGATGGCGAAGCTGTGCGCAGAAGACAACATCGCCATGACGCCATACAGCGCGCTGGCAGGCGGTCGTCTTTCCAAACATCCGGGAGAAACCTCCAAACGGTTGGAGGAGGACAGCTACGCTAAGGTGAAGTACGATGGGACAGCCAAGCAGGATCGAGTGATCATTGACCGGGCAGCGGAATTGGCAGATCGGCATAGGGTGTCTATGACGGAAGTATCCCTGGCGTGGCTTCTCACCAAAGTGACGGCGCCAGTGGTGGGCGCCACGAAGCGAAGCCATATCGAGGGAGCAGTGAAAGCCGTAGATCTTGCGCTGACCCAGGAAGAGATGGATTATCTGGAAGAGGCATATGTTCCACACAGACTGGTGGGAGTGATGGCCCAGAACACGAAAGCCGCCGCAAAGGAAGAACACGTGTGGTCCACAGGCAGCCAGGAGATTTGAGAAAGGCTGGTTTACAACAGAGGAAAGACCTCCTATAATGAAAGCAGTAATAATAGGAATGACAGAAAAAGGAGGGAATCTTATGAATCTGGATATGCTGGAACAGAAAGCGCCTGTGGTGAAAAAGCTGCGCAGGGCGGAAGAAGTGAGCTGGATCAATCCATACTATGGGAATACCCAGGAAGCGCTGAAAGATATTGAATTATCGATGGCAGATGTGGAAGACGCGGCAAAGCGCCTTGCAAGATTTGCCCCGTTTATCCGCAAGGCGTTTCCGGAGACGGAAGAGGCGGGAGGCTTGATCGAGTCACCTCTGCGGGAGATCCCTAAGATGAAAGAAGAATTAAATGCCGTTTGGAAGGCAGGGCTTCAAGGAAGGCTGCTGCTGAAAATGGATTCCCACCTGGCGGCCGCCGGTTCTGTGAAGGCGAGGGGCGGGATCTATGAGATTCTGAAGCACGCGGAAGATCTGGCCTTGGAACAGGGAATGATTCGGCAGGGAGAAAGCTATGAAAAGTTCGCGGATCCTTCAATGAAGGAATTTTTCTCCAAATACGCAGTGCATGTGGGGTCTACCGGGAATCTGGGACTGTCTATCGGAATCATCAGCGCGGCTCTTGGCTTCCGGGTGTATGTCCATATGTCCCAGGATGCGAAGCAGTGGAAGAAAGACCTGCTACGGTCCAAGAATGTCCAGGTGATCGAATACGCGGGGGATTACGGCGCGGCGGTGAAACAAGGCCGGGAAGAAGCCCTGAAAGATCCCTGCAGCTATTTTGTGGATGATGAGAATTCGGTAAGCCTGTTTTTGGGCTATGCGGTGGCGGCCCTGCGGCTCCGGGGGCAGTTGGAGGACTTAGGCATCTTGGTGGACGAGGAACATCCTCTGTTTGTCTATATTCCCTGCGGAGTGGGCGGAGCGCCGGGGGGCGTTGCCTTTGGCCTGAAACTCCTGTATGGAGACCATGTACATGTATTTTATGAAGAACCGACCCAGGCATGCTGTATGGTCCTTGGGATCGCTACAGGACTTCATAGTGAGATCTGTGTCCAGGATATCGGTCTGTCGGGCAAGACGGAGGCGGATGGCCTGGCTGTCGGACGGCCTTCCAAATTCGTGGGCAAGACGGTGGAGCATCTCTTGAGCGGAGAGTTTACCATAGAAGACGAGAAGTTATACATATATATGAAAGAACTTCTGGATCAGGAAGGCGTCTTCATTGAGCCAAGTTCCTGTGCTGCATTTGCCGGACCATCCAGGATCGAGACCGATGAGGCGTGCGCAAGATATATCGAAGAACAGGGACTGACCGGACAGATGGGGCAGGCTGCCCATATCGTCTGGGCCACCGGAGGATCGTTGGTGCCGGAGGATGTGCGTGAGGCATATATCAAAAAAGCGATGGAAGCAGAAAAGAAATAGGAGGCAGACAGATACTAGCTCAATTCCAGACGTAGCTCAATTCCAGACGTAGTAAAATTCAATTTTACTACGTCTGGAATTGAATTTTTTTCGGAATTTGAAAAAGAAATTGACAGAGGTTTTCTCTCCGTCTATAATTAATAAGGTACCTTATTAGTGGAAAGGGAATAGGATCTATGCAGTTAAAAGACGAAGATGTGGTGGAGCTTTTCTTTGAAGTGATGAAGTTAAACCGCAGTTATTCAGAAGAGCGATACGGACGAATGGACGTCTACCGGGGACAGTACAGCTGTCTTTTTATATTGGAGCGAATCGGGCCCATCAGCCAGAAGAAGCTGGCGGACTGTCTGCGTATCCGCCCTTCTTCCGCGGGAGAGATCCTGGGGAAGTTAGAACAGAAGGGATTGGTGCAAAGGACAGTTTCCGCGAAGGACAAACGGATCATACTGGTATCTTTGACGGAGGAAGGCAAACGGAGCGCTGAACAGGTGCGGAAAAACCGCGCCATCGCCCACAAAGAAATGCTGTCGGGCCTTGATGGGGAAGAAAAAGAGCAGTTTTATCGGGCGTTGACGAAGATCCGGGACTATTATCTGGGACAGGAGGGGACACACAGCAATGGAGCATAAGATAACGGACCGAAAACGAACGATGATATTTATCAATATTGTGATCACGTGCATCGCCTCATCTATGCTGGCGACGGCGCTGACAACGGCGCTGCCGTCTATGATCACAGACCTGGAGATCAGCGTGACAACGGGACAATGGCTGACCAGCGGCTATTCCCTGGCAATGGGGATCATTATGCCGCTGACGGCCTTCCTCATTACTCGTTTCCCTACGAAACGTTTGTTTCTGACGGGAATGATCTTGTTCATTCTGGGACTGGCTCTGTGTGTGATCGCGCCAAACTTTCCGGTGATGATGGCGGCCAGGATCCTGCAGGCATGTGGAAACGGAATCCTGACCTCTATGTCCCAGGTGATCATTCTGACAATCTTTCCTCTAGAAAAACGGGGAACGGCCATGGGATGGTATGGCCTGTCTGTGGGGGCGGCCCCGGTCATTGCCCCGACGCTGGCGGGAATCATCGTGGACTTGTTTGGATGGAGAGCGATCTTCTATATTTCGATAGGAATCATGCTGGTTTCCTTTATCTGGGCGCTGTTTGCCTTTGACAATGTACTTGAGACAGCTAAGAAGAAATTTGACATGATCTCCTTTGGGATCAGTATTTTTGCCTTTGGCGGAATCACCCTTGGCATTGGCAATATTGGAACCTATGAATGGACGAGCCCGCAGGCGCTGCCGGTTTTTGTGATCGGCTGCGCGGCGGCGGCGCTGTTTGTGTACCGGCAGCTTCATTTGGAAGAACCTTTTTTGGAACTGCGTATTCTGAAGAATAAAGATTATGCGGTCAGCGTGATCGGCAGTATGCTGCTTTATTTTGTCATGATGGGATCTTCCATGCTGATGCCCCTTTACGCACAGTCTGTGATGGGATATTCCGCTACCGTCTCCGGCTTGATCGTACTGCCGGGATCTGCGGTCATGGCGGTAATCAGTCCATTTGCGGGAAAGATCTACGACAAGCTGGGGATGAAGATTTTATTTCTAGTCGGCGCGGCCTGTATGACTATCAGCTGCGGAGGAATGTGTCTGATCGCCATGGATACTCCGGTCTGGGTGGCGGCAGGATGGAATACCCTGCGCACCACAGCGATCGGATGCCTGATGCTGCCTTTGGTGACTTGGGGAACCGAGAAGATCGGGTTCCGGATGACCGCCCACGGCACCGCTCTTTTGACGTCTCTTAGAACCGTCGCGGGAGCGGTCGGAACGGCTGTGTTCGTAGGGATCATGACGGCGGTGCGGGAATCTTCTGTGGATCGTTACGGGGATGCGGCGGGAGTACATGGCATTAATGTGACATTCTTCTGGATGGCGGCAGTATCGGCGCTGCTGGTATTGATCGGAATTTTCTTCGTCAAGCGGGAAGCGAAATAAAAAAGCGGAGGAACCTATCCCTGAGGCGGTTCCTCCACTTTGTTTTTGTCTTATTACAGCTTTTCACCTGTCAGCATTTCATATCCCTGAAGATATTTGTCGATGGTCTTCTGAACAATGTCTTCCGGAAGAGTCCAGTCGTTTCCGGGATTGGCTTTCAGCCAGTCACGGGCAAACTGTTTGTCAAAGGAAGGCTGTCCATGTCCCGGCTCATAGCCTTCTGCCGGCCAGAAACGGGAGCTGTCAGGAGTGAGCATCTCATCGCCAAGAACGATGTTGCCTTCTTCATCCAGTCCGAATTCAAATTTGGTGTCCGCGATGATGATGCCGCGGCTCAAAGCGTAGTCTGCGCATTTCTTGTAGAGAGCCAAGGTATAATCTCTAAGTTTTGCGGCATATTCTTCGCCTTTGCCTGGGAAATACTTTTCTAAGTGGGCAATGCTCTGCTCATAGGAAATGTTCTCGTCATGATCGCCGATCTCTGCCTTGGTAGAAGGCGTATAGATTGGTTCCGGCAGTTTGTCAGATTCCTTCAGTCCTTCCGGCAGTTTGATCCCGCAGACTGTCCCGTTTTCCTGGTAGCTGGCCCAGCCGCTTCCGGTAATATAGCCCCGCACGATGCACTCGATGGGAAGCATGTCAAGCTTCCGGCACATCATGCTGTTGCCGTCGAACTGCGGCTGCTGGAAGAATTCCGGCATATCTTTTACGTCTGTGGAGATCATGTGATTGGGAAGGATATCTTTGGTCATGTTGAACCAGAATTTGGACATCTGGGTCAGGACGGTTCCCTTCTTTGTCACGTCATTCTTCAGGATGACATCAAAACAACTGATCCGGTCGGTAGCCACCATGATCAGGCTGTCTCCATTATCATAGATTTCACGTACTTTTCCTTCTTTGATTGGTTTCATAGTACATCCCTTTCTATACTGTTGTAGTTTGATTTATGATTCTCTAAATAATAGCAAAACAGATTTCCAAACAAAAAGCAATAGGAATTTTTCAAAAAATGAAAAAAAGGCTTGATTTTTGTTAAAACTTTGTTATAATAATATTTGTTCGCTGGCAAACATGCGGACAGAAGCAGTGCGGATTGGTGTAATGGCAGCACAGCAGACTCTGACTCTGTTAGTAGAGGTTCGAGTCCTCTATCCGTAGTTCCTTGGCAGGGGCGCCGGATACTTTTTAGAAGGTGTCCGGTTACTTTTAAAAATTGTATATATCGGAGTGTGGCTCAGCTTGGTAGAGCGCTACGTTCGGGACGTAGAGGTCGCGTGTTCGAATCACGTCACTCCGATTTTACCCCCATTTTATGGGGGTTTTTCATTTTTTAGGTGTTGAAAAAGTTGGTTGGCTTTGGTTGGGATTATCCAGTGTGTGCCAGATTCTTAAATTTGGCATTTCGCTCTTGGATAATCTTTTTCTTTTCGGCAAGGTTTGAAGTGTCATAGGTATAATACTTCTCGTTGACCTCGGTAGTATGTCCTAACATACTTGCGACCACTGATTTTGGTGTGCCTTTAGCTTGTAAGTCGGAACTGGTTGTTTTCCGTAGCTTAGTGATACCACCACCGTTTAATTTGTTTTCCCGGCATAACCGTGTCATGCAGTCAGTTATGTTTCTTGCATGGGTATAACTTCCATTGCCATCCGTGAAAATCCATTCACATAAAATTCCATGTTCTTCTTGTACTCGCTTGATGCGTGCCAATAAGTGATTAATCTGTCCGTCAACCGGATAGGCTCTTGATTTCTTGGTTTTAGTCTTACCAACAGAAAATTCATTTTTTAACCGATTGTGTTTTGCAGATTTATTGATACTGATGCAGATATCATTGATATCAGACCATTTCAAGGTTGATAGCTCACTAACCCTCATACCCGTGTACATTGCTAATTCTATGGCATAAGGCGGCATATATAAAGGGTTCTCCCTATAATATCCATGCAAGGCTTTTAAGATAATAGCAAGTTCAGTATCGGTATAGTATTTATCGCAGTCAGATACTTCAATTTCTCCACAATGTTTTGTAAAGTCCTTAGGCTCAAGAAATTCCACTGGATTATCTGTGATAATTTTTTCAATTCTTGCGTATCTAATCACGTTTTTTATATAGCTGAAAAACTTACGTGTGGTTTCTTTGCACAATTCAAGTCGCTTGATGGTTTCCAACATAAAAACTTTTATTGTGTTCTCATTAATCTGATTAATAGGCATCTCAGCAAAGTCTGTACCAACAAAGAAACGTTTGCAGTCAGTATTAAACTTATAGATTGAGTTATCGTCTAATTCTAAATCCTTAATACTTCGCCACATGTAATAGACTTCTAGGAAAGTAGGGCAAGTCTTTTCCTGCTTTTTTCGGGATTCCTCAATGACATAATACTCTATGATTTTACTATTCAATTTTTCCTCGTTGACACTCTCAATCTGCTTTCCCTTTGGCGGTTCAACCCCCTCTTTTGGTAAATAGCTGTACCACTTACCATTTTTTCCTTGCCAGTAGTTATACATTTTTTTGTGTAAATCAAGAACTTGTTTTTTATTCATATCAACCTGTTCTTGTATATCCGTTAGCGAAAGTATACCAGTTTTTAATTCTTGATACAATATCTTTATTGAATCTGCTCTCGACATAATGGCTTTCTCATATTGCAGGATTTCAAGGGCGTTCAGTTTAGCCAGTACAATCACGCCCCTTTTTAATTTTCAGATATGTAACACTGCTGTCTTTAAGGGGTGAGCCGTTTGTAATGATAGATTTTGTATCATACACCTGTCTGGTATATTCTTTCTGAAAGACGACATTCTCTTGTGTTAAATCCTGTAGAATATCATCTGTAAGCATTAACTTTTGTTCAATTGGCATTTTAAGGTTTTGAGATTTGAAAAATGCCTTTTTTTTGTGTTCCTTTAACTCTAGGTCTTTACCAAAATATTTGCTTAAATAACGTCCTCTGTTCTCCATGCTGTCTACATCAATGCGGTTTATTTTGATAAATCCATACGTCCATAAATCTTGTAGTTTTTCCTTTGCCACAAACGGAAAATCAAAGAAAATAACATGGTAGTGGATTGCTCCACGTTTCTGTTTCTCCCACGTTGCAATATATTTCAATGTCTGGACTTTGGTTTGATACAGATAGTAATTTAATCGTTGTATAAAATACTTAAATTCCTTGTTGGTTATAGTGATGTCTTGAATATTCTCTCGGAATGTCAGCGTTAAAAATTTGGTCTTGTTATCAAAATTGCAGTCAACAATACGGGCAATCTCCCAACGGGTTTGCTCATAGTGTTTTTGCTTGCGCTTTAAACTGTCATATTGCTTATGAGCCGACATTTCATCAAATACTTTACGTTTATGTGCTTGTGTATTACTTGTTTTTGAATCTGAATTTGAATGGCTGTAAATTGGAGTTTCATAGAAATACACTTCTTTCGTAGTAGGAGTTTCAATGATTTTCGTATTGTATACAAAACATTGTTTTGCTTTGCCCACGAAATTCACCTCGTATCCTATTTTGTATGTGCTTGTTTCTACTCCGATTTTTCGGAAGATGTTGTTTTATATATCAAGTAAAGATAGAACGATATCTGTTTCCTTAAATGGTGCAGATAGTCAGCACCTTATGACGTTGTCCGGCACTGACTATCTGCCCCCTTTAGGGAACTATTTTGTTCCGGCTTTTCTGATATTGGCAGCTTCTGCTTTGACGGATAAGCGTCCATTATAAAGACTCGCCCATGTATGTAGTCCCTCAAATGAAACGGTCACTTGTCCTCTTTGCTCCAATTCTTCATTAGACACAAGCTGATTGGCATTTTTAACGCCAACTTTGATTTTCTCAAATTTCAGCTTTGGAAAAAGAACAGTGTAGTAGAAGCCTAGTTTCTCTTTGGTGTTGTAGTCAATCCATTCAGATACTTCGACTAATTGAAATTGTTCCTCCAGTTTGTCCGGGTTTAAAATGAAATCAGTTCCTCTAATCAATAAATATGACCTCCTTAAAATATTTGATTATCTGATATTCAGATATTTATTATAATACAGCACAGAACAAGCGATGTCAAGAGAAATATCTTAATATCCGATAAAAAGATTGACAGAGTGAAAACATTGAAATATAATGAGCATAAACAAGGAGGATTGCGATGAATAAAATAAAAGAATTGAGAAAAGAAAATAACATCACAGTTGCGGAATTGGCAAAAGAGTTGGGAATTTCACAAAGTATGCTGACTAACTATGAAAATGGGAATGGAACTCCAAGGGATGATTCTATATGGGATAGGTTATCACAACTGTTTGGCGTAAGCAAAAGTCATGTTATGGGATTGACTACAGATATTGATGTGGTTCACAGAAAGAAAAAATTTAAAGCGGTTGTGGATATGTCAGAACCCATATCAATACAAGTGGAAAATCAAACAGACATTGATATCTTGACTAAGTTGGACCTACTGGATGATGAAGATACAAACAAGGTATTAGACTTTATTAACAATCTTCTTACTATAAAGAAATATGAGGGAATTGAAGATAGTCCAATCGAATATGTGACGAAATAGCAGAAGTAATCTAAGGCGTCCACTTGCCCAGCCGACCCGCCGCCCTGTTAGGAACCGTCGCTCTGGGCATCCTTCGGAACGTTGGTTTTTGAAAGAACACGAACAAGAAAGAACTAGATGTGGAAAGTATACAGAGAATAGCAGACAGCACGATTGCGAAAGTGTTGTCTGTTATTCTTTTTCTTAGTCATATTCAAAAACAACGGTTTTAAAGGGTTTCTCTCCATAACGAATCAGCCATGCAGAATAATAGAGATTGATTTCAAGGGTAGTAGGAGTGCCGTTAATCGTGTTGTGTTCTGTTTCGATTTTACGAATAGTCTCATCAATTCCCCAATATTTGTAAACAATAACAGTTAGCTCCGTGTCTCGTGTGCCTTGATTACTGAATGACATGCTGTTACGGACATGGTAATCGGGCAGACTGATGTAATAGCAGATTCCGGCAATTAGACAGAACAATAAAAATGTAGTTATGACTTTTATTTTCATGTGTATGCACCTCTCTTTCTTAAATCCCTAAGGGGATAACTATATAGTACCTCGCTGTATAGCGAATTACTACATAAAGATTTATTAAATATACTTTGTGTAGGGGTGATGCATATGAATTATGGACATTTAGAGTTAAGGATAGAAGAACTGTTGAAAGAACGGGATATCAGTAAGAATACCATTTGCAAAGAGTTGGATATTCCGAGGTCAAATTTTAACAGATATTGCAGAAATGAATTTCAAAGGCTGGATGCAAATTTGATTTGTAAGTTATGTGATTATTTTGATTGTGAAGTTGGCGAATTGATTTGTTATGTAAAAGAATAACGAGCTGTTGCTGTTATTGGCATGGAATGGATAAAAGGGTATGCGGAGGTGTGAAAGTCTCTCATACCTTTTTACTTGTGTATTTTATAAAATCGAATTATACTGTGAGTAGTGAAAGTTAAGCAAATAGAATTTGTAAATCTGGACAAATCCGATTTATTATATGAAAGGAAATTATATTATGAAAATTGATGTATGTTCAAAGAAAGAACAGGATTATATTATTGAAAGACTGGTGGAATATAATCTATCTCAGGTTGAGGCTAAACAGAAAGAAAATTTCATAGATTTAAGCAAGAAAATCGGTAAGGATGATAAGATTGTTGCTGGTATTGTAGCAAGGATGTATTGTTGGAATGTAGTTTATGTTGATACATTGTGGGTCGATTCTAGTTATAGAGGGAAAAAACTTGGTAGCTTACTTTTAGAAGAAGTTGAAAATGATGCTAAATCAAAAGGTGCTAAACTTATTCATCTTGATACATTTGATTTTCAAGCCAAAGAATTTTATGAGAAGCAAGGGTATATTGTATTTGGTATATTAGAAAATTGTCCAGAAAAGCATTATAGATATTATTTGAAAAAAGTCTTATAGTTCTTAAATCAAACTTTTGGTCAATATATAAAACTCGACAACTTCCAGTTGATATTTCACATATTTTAGGAAATTTAATAACTGTTATATTTGATTATCA
>OGYF01001262.1_pt1 | contig 22249 bp, 23 predicted proteins | sample 1576451 | NCBI WGS metagenome assembly OGYF01 (sample SAMEA3541505, study PRJEB24748) | human gut metagenome | biome: human gut; feature: human-associated habitat; material: faeces | place: China | collected 2012
GATTGTCAATACAGATACCACTTATTTGAAAGCAATGTATCAGGAAATGCACAAGATTGGTGTGAACATCAACCAGCTTGCCAAAGTTGCAAACACCGTAGGTACTGCCACACCGCAAGATATAGAAGAGCTGAAAGAAATGGTGAAAAAGATATGGCTTACATTAAGATCTTTCCAATCAAATCTACAGTGAAAAAGACTGTGGCCTATATCACGAATCCAGATAAGACGGATGAACAAAACCTTGTTTCTTCGTTTGGCTGTTCTCCGGAAACTGCGGATCTGGAATTTGCCATGACAGCAGAAATGGGAAAAAATAATGTCATGGAAAAGGGGGATAACCTTGCCTGGCACATGATCATCTCCTATCATCCCAATGACCTCACCGATCCCAAACTTGCCCATGAGGTCAGCACCAAAATCGCAGATTCTGTTCTGAAGGGAAAATATGAATATGTGCTTACCACGCATACAGATAAAAAACATATTCACAGCGTACGCCCGGATAGGGCAATGAGAAAAGCAGTATGAGGTACTGCCCCGTAAGATAACGCGGGAAACAACCAGCCTAACCGAAAGGCGAAAGCTGACACGGGAACACAGTACGGCTGGAAAGCGGTAAGTCACCTAAAGGCAATCGGGTGCGACTGAACCGCAATGTTAATCGGATATAAGGTATAAGTTGGGTTTACTGAACGTAAGCTTCCAGTTTCTGTTATGTGCCGATGGAGGAAAATTGCCTGAAACCTCTGGTACGGAAAAGGCAAGTTATGGTTGTGGGCTTGTCGGTTATCAATCATTCCGTACAACCTGTAGGGGAACCTATGGTAACGAAGCGAAAGCGATACCGAGAATCCGAATTTACCAAGTCTCATTGCTAACCGGGGATACCCTAAGCAGGAGCGCCGCGCGAAAGGGGGAATGAAAAAACGGCTATGGCTTTTGAGCCTGAAAATCCTGCATGGGTACGGAGTGCTCGTAGTAGTCCGAGAGGGGTAATGACCCTTACATGGCGAAGGGGCACAGTTATTGCGCACTAAAATTAGAAGTTGATTAGGGAGGAAAACCTCACATGAAACCAACAACGGAAATTTTAGCAAGAATCAGTCAAAACTCACTTGCAAATAAAGAAGAAGTATTTACAAAACTGTATCGCTATCTGCTGCGTCCTGACATCTACTTTGTGGCATACAAAAACCTGTATGCCAACAACGGTGCGGCAACGAAAGGAGTAAACGAGGATACGGCGGACGGTTTCAGTGAAGCCAAAATAGATAGTATTATCAAAGCATTGGCGGACGAAACCTATCAGCCCATGCCGGTGAGGCGAACCTATATCCAGAAGAAGAATAACCGCAAAAAGCTGCGTCCCTTAGGTATACCAACCTTTACTGACAAATTGGTGCAGGAAGTGTTACGGATGATACTGGAAGCGGTATATGAGCCTATCTTTCTGGATGTCTCCCACGGTTTTAGGCCAAAAAGAAGTTGCCATACGGCCTTAAAGCAGTTGAGACGGGAGTTCAACGGTACGCGTTGGTTCGTCGAAGGCGACATCAAAGGCTGCTTTGACAACATCAACCACGCCGTTCTTGTAGGTTTGCTGAGCAATAAAATCAAGGACGCCCGGATAACCAAGCTGATTTACAAATTCCTGAAAGCAGGATATTTAGAGAACTGGCAGTACCATAAGACATACAGTGGTACACCGCAAGGCGGTATCATTTCTCCGCTACTCGCCAACATCTACCTGCATGAATTGGATAAGTTTGTAATGAAGTTGAAGTCCGAATTTGACACGCCCGGAGTGGGACAAATCACACCTGAATACCGAGAGCTGCACAATGAAATCAAACGGCTATCCCACCGCTTGACGAAAGTAACGGGTGAGGAAAGGGAAATGGTGCTGGCAGAGTATAAGTCCAAACGTCAGAAGCTGATGACCATTCCCTGCACTGCGCAGACCGACAAAAAACTGAAATATGTTCGGTATGCGGATGATTTTCTAATAGCAGTCAAGGGAAACCGTGAGGACTGTCAATGGATTAAGAGCAAACTGGCCGAGTTTATCGGAGATACACTGAAAATGGAACTCAGTGAAGATAAAACGCTCATAACCCATAGCAGTAAATGTGCAAGGTTCTTAGGCTATGATGTGCGTGTGCGCAGAAGCGGAAAAATAAAGCGGGGTGGCCCCGGTCATGTAAAAATGCGTACCCTCAATGGGGGCGTAGAACTGTTGGTGCCACTTAACGATAAAATCCGTCAATTCGTTTTCACGAAAGGTGTGGCGATACAGAAGGAAGATGGTTCCATGTTTCCAGTCCATCGGAAATATCTGGTTGGACTCACAGACTTAGAAATCGTTTCAGTATACAATGCGGAGTTAAGAGGAATATGCAACTATTATGGTATGGCAAGCAACTTCTGCAAGCTGCACTACTTTGCCTACCTTATGGAATACAGTTGCTTGAAAACCCTCGCTTCAAAGCATAAAACCAGCCTTTCCAAAATCATTGACAAGTTTAATGATGGTACAGGAAAATGGGGTGTCCCCTATGAAACGAAGCTGGGAATCAAAAGACGTTACTTCGCAAATTACGCTGACTGTAAAGGCAAAGGTTCTGCTACGGATTACATCAGCAATGCCGCTATTGTCTACGGATATGCAGTCAATACCCTTGAAAACCGGCTGAAAGCAAAGGTCTGTGAGTTGTGTGGAACGACAGAGAGCGACCATTACGAGGTTCACCACATTAACAAACTCAAAAATCTCAAAGGCAAGGAACGGTGGGAAATCGCAATGATTGCCAAGCATAGAAAAACGCTTGTGGTGTGCAGGGATTGCCACCGCAGTATTATCCACAAAAAGTGAGTTTTGTCTGAACGAGCAGTAACAGAGCCGTATACTCTGAGAGGGGTACGTACGGTTCCCGGAGAGGGTGGCGCAAACCTACCACAGCAATGTGACAAGGCGGTGCTTCCCTACTCCACCACATCATTTATAACTCGACTTCTCTAGATTGTACCCGCAAATTCAAGAATTTTTTCCTTTCCGGGCTTGCGGTTCAGCGATTAAGCGATATGGTTTGTATTGAGCATGGCTTATCAGTCATAGAGCCAAAGCCATACCGGGAACGGGTCAAGAGAACGACCTTTCCCCAAAAGCGTACCAAGCGTGATGAGCTGTGTGCGGCAATCGACCAGATATTAAAAAAGAAACCAAAAGATTTTTCGGATTTTGTTCTTCAGCTTTCAGAGCTTGGGTATGAATTTAAGGATGGAAAGCAACCGGCTTTCCGGCATAGTGGGGAGAAGCGATTTATTCGTCTGCGCTCTCTTGGAGAGGGATACAGTCAGGAAGATATAATTGCAATTCTGTCCGGTAAGTCTGTTCAGAAAGCATCCAGAGCAAGCAAGCAGGTTCATACTCAAAGAGAGTTTAATCTACTGATAGATATTCAGGCGAAGATGGCAGAAGGTAAATCAGCGGGCTATGAGCGGTGGGCAAAGAAATATAACCGCAAAGAAGCTGCCAGGACAGTTTGTCTTTTGAAAGAAAAAGGTATCGGCAATTATGAAGAATTGACTGCTTTGACAGAGCAGCTCAGCCACCGATTTGCGGAGCTATCCGATACTATTAAAGCCAATGAAAAAAGAATGGTTGAGATTGGAGCATTACAGACACATATCAACAACTATTCCAGAACCCGTCCGGTATATGAAGCTTATCGAAAGTCTGGATACAGCAGAAAATTCTTTGAAGAACACCGAGAAGAAATTCAGATTCATAAAGCTGCAAAGCAGGCATTTGACCAGCTACCGGATAAGAAAGTTCCGTCCAGAAAAACCTTAAACGAGGAGTTCTATCGGTTGTCAGCAGAGAAGAAAAAAGCCTATGCTGAGTATCGACAAGTCCGAAAAGATATGCAAGAATACCTGACTGCAAAACAGACTGTGGAGCATATTCTGGGCATTGACAGGAAGAAACGAGAAGAAAAAGAAAAGCAGCGAGAAGAAGAAAATCGACAGTAGAATAGAAACAGCCATAGGCAGCCCTGTTCCTGGGTTAGCCTATGGCTTTCTTTTTTATTTTTCGTATGGTTCTGCACTTTCAGCCATTTTAATGATTTCTTCATCAGCGATTGTTTGCGGATTATATTCCAGAACATAGCTGACTTCCGGAGAATCCGTCCAGCATAAATAGCCACGGCTCTTTGTTTTATAAAGTGCGGCATCCCAGTCCTGAATTTTCATTTGTTCACAGCTGTTGGCGGATTCAGGGTTAAAAAGAACGTTGAGGGCATCTATATTCAGCCCGGTTATCTCGTTGGGATCAGCCTCGTAATAGGTGGTTTTGAGGATATGGTAATTGATATTTGCATCTTCTTCTCCGTTGCCGTACACCAAAGTTGCCGCCACTTCTGTTTTGGATTGTTTCTTGAAGTCATTATCTAAAGCGTTTTCTACCCGCTGTACCATTTCATCAACATCAGATGATGCGGTATCTGTTGGCTTTAATTTTATCAACCAAAATGCAACTGCAATCAATAAAATCACTACAATAACTGGAATAAATAAATTGCGTCTTTTCCCCATGGTTCCTCCTGCCTCTTGCTGACTGGCTATTCTTCAGCAGCCAGATTGATAAATTTTCTCCCTAATTTTTGGACATACCGAAAGGTCTGATATGCTCCGCCGGAAGGATGCTCTACATACAAAATCACTAAGTCAGAGCGATCTGCCATTACCCGATTTCGGATTTGAAAAGCGGATTTATAGTGTGTCGTTGCCGCCTGTTCACAAATTTCAATCTCGTCGTAGTAGTCACGGAATGAATCTTCATTGTCACGAAATTCGGCAGTTAGATACGGCATGACCCAGATCAAAGCACTGTTATCGTCCCTGATTCTTCTTTTACATCTGCGTATGGTTGAGGATACGATCTGGTCGAATTCACCGTCACGTCCGACCAGAAATTCAATATATTCTTCTCGTTTTAACAAAGAACAGATAATTTCTTCCAACTGCGATTCCACTTGAAGTGGATTGTCAATTTGCCTGTGTCCGAAAAAGCTGACCGTAAATATATTCATAAAATCTCCTCCGCAGGAAAGATTAGTAATGTAATCACCAACAATTCTTCATATTCATAATTATACTACCAATTAAAAGGAGAAGAAAGCGAAAATTGACTTTAGTATTACCAATGCCGTCTCCTAATTCGTAATAAAATAATTATGGAAGGGAGGAGATGCAGTGGTTGATATGCCATACGAAGATTTTATCCGAACTCGCATTACGGAATTGCGTATTGCAAAAGATGTTTCCGAACATCGGATGAGTTTGGATTTAGGAAAAAGCGGTTCTTATATTCGTGGAGTAACCAGTGGTGCGGCTTTACCCTCACTTAGAGAACTTTTCAATATCATGTCGTATTTTGATATGACACCTTCAGAGTTTTTTGCACCATTGGAGAATGATGGCACTCCCTATCGTAAGCTCTGCGAACAGCTGCGGATGCTCAGTGATGAAGATTTAGAGAAAATCTCTACTTTTATAAACTGGATCACATAATATATGGGTATAAAAAATTAACCTGAGTAGTTTTATGGCTACTCAGGTTTTCTGTTTTAATACTATCAATAAAAGAAGACGGAGGCTTAATTGATTTTATATCACATCGCAGGAGTCTAAATTTAGGGAAAAGTCGTTCGTACATCTATTGAACAAAGAGTTGTGCAGCTCTTCCTATGACATATATTTCTAAATACCTCTAAATGAATTGCATAAACACAAAAAGAATATCAAGAACACACGATACTTTTTTAGAATGCGCTCATCTTTCGTTGAATTGTGTAGAAAAAAGTGGTATAATACTAAAGAAATCACATAATTTTAGAGGTGGCAAATGGAAGTTAGTTATAAAAAATTATGGGTCATGCTTGCAAATAGAGAAATGAGTAAAGCAGAATTGAGAAAATTAGCAGGAATCTCCCCTGCAACTTTTACCAAACTTCGACGAAATCAAGAAGTTTCGCTATCCGTATTGCTTAAAATAGCAGACGTGTTAGATTGCGATGCGGGAGATATGATGAGTTTTGTTAGAATTGAGGATAAAAATGAAATTAACAAATAAAATATACAATTGCTCTGTTACTTGTTCTGGTGAATTTATTGGAAGCAATCCTATTCGTTTATACAAGTTTGATTGATATAATGTTAAATAGCTATAGTTGGGACATAGAATAAGTTTTTAGGAGGAATTGTTTATGACTTATGGATATAAAACTCTAAAGGAATTTAAAAACGAATATATTATGGAAGCAGAACAAAGTATAATTGTTCCTGAATATTCAGCAAACAAGGATTTTGATACAAAAGTAGCTACCTTGATGAAAGAACATTTTAAGTCTAATCCAACAAAAATGTTCATCAAAATGAACCAGTATCTGCGCAGCATTGTAAGAGATGATTGGGAAATCCAAATTATCAACTACCAACAAGAAAGAGAAACATATCTTGCAACATTGAAAGCTGTCGAAGTTCTTGGTATCAAATATATACCGACCATATATAGCTATAAGACCAAGAATATTAGTATGATACTTAATTCTTGCGCTTTGGGCTATGGGAACAACATAAATATCTTTCTTTCCTACTTTTTATTCAACAAGGTTCTTTCTGATTCCAAAGAAAAAGAGTTCATTATTGGGCACGAATTAGGTCATAATCAAAATAATTCTACTGCTGTATATATTGTGAATGTATCTGAATCACTTGAAACATCGAGATTTGGTGAGTACACTGCAGATCGTGCGGGTCTACTTGTTTGCAAAGATATAGAAGCTGCAACAAGAGCTTTATTAAAAGTTTCAACAGCAGGTGATATTTCTAAAGAAAAATGTAAAGAGATTGCTCACAACATGGTAGAAAATGCAGAAATCAATTGTATCCATTTACCAGAAGATAGGAGTACCCACCCCTGTCTTGAACGAAGAGTAGCAGCAATGAAAGCATTTTCCATTTCCAGAATGTATGCACGACTAACCGGAATGCCAGTTAGCAGTTCTATGCTTTCTGATGAAGCACTTGAACAGCGCCTTGCAAGAATAATCAAAGGAGGTAAATAAGATGTACAAGATTGATACAGACTATTTAAATCTTGCTGATTTTCTTAGGCAGCACAAAGACTTATTGAATATCCAATCGGAACTTTCCCAAATAGATGGCGCAATCAGTTGTGCTAACAACAGCAAAATGAGTGTTGCGTTTTGCGGAAAATCTGACAGCTACTTTGACTATCTACTTAAACTTATAACTAATAATAGTATCGAATGTGGTGATATTCTATGGTCAACGCCTTTCAAATTAATTTATGGGCAGTCTTATTCCGTTAAATATTTAGCAAATGGTGAAGTAAGAGATGCCAGAAGCCTCTTGGACATTCCGAAGACTTCGTGTGAATTCATTGAAATGACGGCAAATATCTCCTTGTTGCGTGATATAGATTTGTTATTCTTAACACTTTTGGAAGGGACAGAAAAAAACATCTTTGATGAATATATCTCTGCTTGTGATTATGTTGTTTTGTGTCCCAATCTCTCCAATGCTATTGGTATTGAATATCATGACTTATGTAGTTTGATCCAAAATGAATGGCAGCAACCCGAACGGGTTCGTGCAATAGTAATAGACATTAACAATTTGTCTTTGCCTGGTACAATGATGAGGGCTCTATCTAGCAACTTGGGGGCAACAGGTGTTATCTCGTATAAGATTATTGATGATCTTAAAGATTTTGAAAACAATCAAAAGAACATCAATTCTTTGTTAAACTTTGAACATGATAAGAGCGGTGTTTTAGCTCGAACATATTCAAGTATTGATTCTGCTTGTAGAAAAGCTGATGTTTGCTTACAAAGGTATATATCCAAAAAAGAAAACCTAGAGAATGAAATTGAAGAATTCTGTGATAGGCTGAATGCATTTAAGGCACAAGCTGTTATTCACATTCCTAGTTTAGGCATGATTTTGGATGAAAGTATGCGGTCTGATATTTTCCATAAAACTGCCGAGTACATTGAATTTGTTCAAGGCAGAATTAATGAGGAAATTTTTGAACTGAGCAAAGATGAGATGGATGCTTATGTTCCCGTCTATTATTCCAGCCTTATCAGCGAATTTGTAAAGCAGCTAAGTAATACTGAATTGTTACCGGTTGCACAGAAAAAGTTTGATATAATTGTTGACGAAATTCTTGATTGCTATAAGCAATCCTTCGCTACCAACATTCCAGAGGAATTGTTTGAAAAAACTAAAATTGCAAAAGAAAACTTTTTTTCTTTTGTAGATAGAACGAGAGTTGATAAAATTGATGTGGGTATTGGGCTTGTCGAAAGCACTATTCTGTATTTTCTAGTTTATGAAAATCCCATTTTATGTTTGTTTACAGATGAAATTGTTCTTTTGACAAATAGGATTAAACGAGGATTGATAAGTGCATATGATAAGTATATTCGCTCAACTGAGTCTTATGCAAAAGAAGTAAGCAATCGTGTCAATGCGGTGTTAGATGAAAATCTACAAAATATACCAAAGCAAATCGAAGATGTTTTGTTCCCTGCGTTGGAAAGAAATATGAGAAAAGCTTTAGAAAACTTTGTTGATGAGGCGGCTAAATCTATGGAAACTCGACTTGATAGGAGAAAGATCGAGCTTGCCAATGTTCAAAAAACAATTAAAGATATCCAAAATATTCAAAACAACCTTGATGGATTAATAAGTAAGTGCAATTAAAAAGAGAGGTAGGGCATTACTATGCAAATGAATAATGAAAAGAGAGAGCTTATTAAAAATACGCTTCTCAATAATATGTCTGTACTGGAAGATATGCTCGGTGGTAATTCTGAGTTGAAACGGAAAGCAATCCAGTTAAATATAGAAACCTTAAAATTGGGATGGATTCACATCGCATTAGTTGGACAAACAAGTTGCGGTAAAAGTACAGTTATCAATGCTCTGAGCGAAGATATTGTAGTGCCGGAGAATCCTATGACTGCTACACCTATTCCGACCTATATCGCAAAAACTGTGGCGGATACCGACACCCAAAGAGTAACCGTTTTTCCCGAAGACGAAAAGAAAAAAAGCAAGGAATTGACACGTAAGGAGTTCTTGACTCAGTTCTGTTACAATGTTGAGGATCAAAGAGGTGATAATCCTAAGAGATTACGATTCAAAGAGGATAAATTTGCTGTTGTTCATACAAAAGGTGAGTTGTTTGACAAAGGGGCTGTTTTGTTAGACACCTTGGGGTCTGGAGCGACAGAATTTGATAACATCAAAACAAGTACAATTCTAAAGGGCAATGTAGATATTTTAATTTACATAGTTGGCACTAATATGCTCACCGCTAGTGATATCGCATTTTTGCAGTGCTATGTTTTAGGTTATTCTCCCAAGGAAGCAGAAATTAAGAAGATGAATTATAGCGTCGACAAGCCCATTATAACACCGGACAAGCTCATTATTTTGGGCAATGATAAAACAGGTATTCTTCGTGGGGGACTTGTTGAGAGCATAAAGAGAGTTTTTAAATCAGACGATTGCAAGCTATCTGGTGCACAGATTGCTCAATTTTGTGAAAAGAATGTTTGGATTGCAAATGCATTGTATGGAAGATTGGATGGTGCAGGTTTTTATGATTATGTAGAAAATGCTCCGGTTGGAAGTGACGATATTTATCTTGATGATGCTTTAGGATTGAACAGAAAGCAGAAAAGATATATGTACGAGATTGAGGACAAGGAAAAAGCTGCCCTTGCCGATATCGAAAAATGGAAGAAATTCAAAGGTCACATTAGTTCTGTTTGTGATGATTGTTTTGATGACGAAAATGACTTCATTAAGAATAGGTGCTTTAAAGTAATTGCCGATTTTAATGAAGCAAAACAACTTTTTGGGAATACAATCACAGAACTTAGCGGAAACTTAGGAGATATTAAATCCCGTATTGAGAAGCTTGAAAAAATTTCCACAGATATTGGTGTGAAAATCGAAAAAATACCACAAGATACAAATAATATGTCGCATAGGATGATAAAGTGTGTAAATTCGTGCTTGAACAGCGATTTAGAAGCCCTTTTAATCACAGTGTATGGTGATTTAATAAATGAAAAACTTGGAGAAATGAATGAGGTTCCGAACGATTTACCAACCTTTAGCTCTGTGAAGAAGATGACAGATGCAGAGCGCCTGAAAGCACTTGAACCGATTATTAAACCTATCATTTCTAATTTGCTATCTCAGTGTGGATATAAAGTTGGTAGCTATCTGTGGGAATTGACTGGTTCAGAATCAGAGGATATTACAGACGATGTTCCAATCAAGCACTATAGAACGGTCATAAACTACTTAAACGGGCATATCAGTAATTTGCTTGGAATAGTGTCTCAGATGAAAGATGCAGATGTTTCTATTGTCGGTGTCGTGTTACCTAGCAAAGACGATCTGACTAAGATTGGTTACAATATGGAAGCTCGAATTTTAAAGGCTATTGAGTCGTCCTTTGATGCGATGGCTGACACCAAAAATTGGGTTTCTGTATTTAATACAAGCGTTGCCAGAGTACTAAAGCAAGGATTTTTTGGTAGCATTGCGAGCTGGTTTAAAGGGGGAGTTACTAATCAGGATTTCTGGGATAAGATTCGTAATGTACTTATTCCGCAAATCACTTTAAAAATGGGATTAGATGCAATTCAAAATATTGAAGATTCAATTCGTCCATCGGTCAACACCGCTTATTCTTCGGTTGAGCATTCTATTCGTGATATTTATGTACAATGTAAATATGATTGTGATGCTGCTATCCAAAAGATGAAAGATCTTGATGAGGTCGGTGCTATCGAGAATCTGATTCAATCTCTTGAAGCAAAGATTAGAAAGTGCGATAAATCTATTTTGGAAATTGATAGTGTTTTGAAATTGTAAAGGAGGAGGTAGTTTATATGTACAAAGAAAAATTTGATGAATTATGGAATAAAACTGTCAACACTGTACAATATGGTCTTTCTGCTAAGGATATTAAGGGCAAAGCTCAAATCAATGAATACCTGCACAGAATTATTTGGGATCATGCTTGGGGGAATCAAAAGTTGATACCCCCGGAACGCAAACTTCTTAATGATATGAGTAAAGAGAATCCAAAGAAAGTGAAGGAGATTGAATCTGTCCTATCTAATATAACCATTGGATACAGTTGGAAATTATATACTGGTATAGTTATTGTTTTGGCTGGGATAATAACATTGTTTATTGCTCAAGGCGTTTGGAAAATTGCCGCCGGCATTGTCGGTTTTTTGGGCATTGCTCTTGCATTGAGTGACGCTTTGCGAGGCAATATTAATCCCCAAAAGGCAGCTTTAGATGCTTTAGAGAAAGCCAAAAAGCAATGTGATAAGATTTTGTTTTAATTAGGAGATGCAGATATGAACAAAAATCAAATAGAGTTCTCTGAATATTGGGATAAGATTGAGAACACTGTCTTTTATAAGGTCATTCAGATTACAGAAAGTCCAAGCTTTGCAGATAAAATTGTTGATAACCAGCGAAAAAAGCTTTCTGAGTATATCAGAAAAGAAATCAACAGAACTTTTTTTGATATGAAAATGCGCCCAAAAGCAACTGTTTGGTTTGAGGGTTTAAAGAAGATGTTCCCGAAAGAGGCGAACAAATTTGAAATATATGTCAGAAACTGTGAAATTACATCAAAAGGCTATGAAAACATCGTTACGATAGCAGCTGGGGGGGCCGCCGCTCTGACTGGCACCGCCATTGGAAAAAAGAACGTTCTCGTCTCAACACTGTTGATTTTAGGTGGCGTTGCTACCTCAGGTTACAAAATTGTCTCAGAACTCAATGTTGACGCTCAAGCATTGCAGAAAGAGGTAAAGAAGCAATTTGAAATATGGAAGACATCGTTGTTAGACATTCTTGCAAATTGTAACGATGATGTATAAGCTACTCAAAGTGACGATGAGTAATATAAAGTTAAAAATTGCAATTATTGGTGAAACTGGATGCGGAAAGAGCACTTTGATCAATGCACTGCTGGGAAAGATTGTTTTGCCGGAAAGTCCAATGACCTCTACCCCACTTCTTACTTATATTGAGTATTTGGAGCAAGGAAAAGATTATGCTGAAATAATAGATGTCAATCAGTGCATTATTGAGAAACTTGATACCGATATGTTCATTCAAAAATATTGTTTTAATGTGGAAGAACAGCGAGAAGTCGATAGGAAGCGTTTCCAAAATATTTCTCATGCTATTTTACATATTAACTCTGTTTTTTTGAGAAACCAGGCACAAATTATTGATACATTGGGTTTTTCCGCTTCTAGCCATGATACAGAAACCACAGAAGGAATCTTGTCTACAAATATTAACTTGATATTTTATGTGGTTTCCAAAAATATGCTTGGAGATATTGAGATTGAGCGAATTCAAAATCTCCTCGGTTACAGGACCAACAAGCAAATCGAAAGTGGTCATGAAGCTATAAACAGAAAAACAAGTTTATCAAAGCTGTATTTCATCTGTAATGAGAAAGAAGGTATTATTTTCAGGGGACTACAAAACAGTATCAGTAGAATTTTTTGTTCTAAAGATTGCAAGCAGTCTACTACACAAATAGAAAATTTTGTTAAGGAACATATCTTAAGATGTAATTTTTTGGTTGGCAGGACATTGAGTTGCGGAATCTATCCGTATAGCAAATACCTGTCCCTTTCTCCCACTGAGGAAGAGGCAAACTTTGTCGCTAATATGGAGCGACGTCAAAAGCGGTATCTGGAATTCAATGATGAAGATGAAGAATTTATAATGTGGAGAAGAACACGTAAAGCTGTTAACCGCATTATTCATAAAAAGAAGAAAGATATTGAACAGCAACGATAAAAAACAGCATAGCTTCTTTCGGGTATCAAAGAATAAACCATACAACTGCCACATTTGAGAAATTCAAGCAGCTACTGGACGAAGCCAATAAAGGTGTTGCTGATTCACAATTTCTGGTTGCTTTAGCTTACGATGAAGAGGTGACGAGGAAATGAATATTTCTGCTGACTACGGTAAAGCATTCATGTGATACCTGAAAGCAGCCATTCAGAACAATGTTCATGGTCAGTATTATTTTGCGAAGATGTACGAAGAAAGAAAACACATAAAGCAGGATCTCTCCCACGCATTTTACTGGTACGGAAAAGCAGCAAATTCAAGATTATGCACAGGCACAAGCTATGGTTGGAATGTTGTATGAAACAGGAAAAGGGATGGTACAGAGTTATTATAATGCCTTTCTTTGGTATAAAAAGACGCAGAACAAGACGACAGCAATGCTATATGTTATATCGCAATGATGTATGTATATGTCACCAGTGTAGACCTAGATCTTAAAACAGCACTCATTGGCTAAAGAAAGCTGCTGCATTGAATAATGTATGTAATACATTTTCTTGGTACAATGTATGGAAATGGTGTCGGAGTAGAAAGAAATTATACCGAAGCCTATAATTGGTTTGAAAGAGCCGCAATGCTTGGCTATAAAGGTACACAGAAAAAATAAAAAATTGGAAATAGTGGCTTTTGGATGATGTAAATTTGGGAAAAATCCCGCATAGATTTCACGTGGACAAGCCTCTCATTTCATTTTATTAGGTGGTGATAGGATATGAAACAAAAGGTTAGCTCTCTCGTTATAAAAATAGAAGAATTTATAAATAACCGCTACTATCCAGTGCAATCGCAAGACATTTTTATTAAAAAAAACAAGAAATCAGACGCCAGGGTTTCAAAATTGGATGACAATCAAAAGAAAAAGATTGATGAGTATCTCAATGAAATCAAGAAACCTCAAACACAACCAGATTTCGTTTGTGATATTATGCCTAGCAAGGGTTTTGTGTATGAAGACGGACAACTCAACTTTGTGAAGTTCTATACATATGCCAGAATAAGCCCCGATGTATGGCACACTTTTATCACAAAGAAGCATAAAGCCAGTGAAGACACAATGTTTAAAATTATCTTTGCACTAAAACTAACTGAAGATGAAGCAGAAATTTTTTTAGGTCTTGGAGGTATCGCATTTAATCCATCCAATGATACTCACAAGTACATATTGGCCTGCATAAACACGAAAATTTATGACCCTGATGAAGTGTATGAGGTCTTGGAGTTTTATAAAGTGCATAACATTTATGCCGAAAAAAAACCTCGCAACAATTGCAAGTAATCTTTGATGAATTATATATTGGATGCCATCCTATTCATCAGCATTTTGGTAAATGATAAAATATAGTTGTCAGATGAAAGGTGGGTTTGGTTACCCATAGTTATTGGACACCGTCCTATTCGCCTATCTAAGTCTGGTCTGTATAATATAAACATCAAAGACCTTAAGAAATACAAAAATGGAGGGAAGACTATGAAACTCACAGAAAAGACTATGAATGTAGTAAAGAAGGAAAGCGAAGTTGCTATTAACCAGATGGCAGAAGGAAAAAAAACAATCGAAATTGCCGGTGAAATTTACTGCAAGGCACTTCCAAACAAGGACGTTGAAACCGGTAAGGTTATGGCAAAGAGAATTGACAGTATTATTTGTGATTACGAAAAAAATGTTAAGTCCGCACTCGAAGATTCCGAAGTCTGGGTTAAGGCACAGGTTGAAAAGCAAATCGAAGGAAAAGAAATCGAAGAACGTTGCAAGACCTTGTTCTCCATGCTGGTTGGTGTCAGCTCTCTGAATGATGTGCTTGCCGGAAAAAAGAGTGTCGAGGAAATTCAGCAGGAATACTTGTTCGATCCTAATAAGATTTCTGAGGAATATGAAAACTCCTTGAAAGAGCAGTTGATTGCCGCAGTTCAGGCTTCTGCTTATGGAGAATTCCAGCTCAAGGAACTTGAGAAAGCACTTGAAAGCGGCAAAACCGATGTATCCATTGGTGATATTATCGACTACGGAAAGCACGAGCATGATGTAAAAGTAATCATGGCAATGATTGCTTACGTTAACGCTAAGAACGGAGCTATTGAGGACTTGCCTGCAGATATCAGCATGGATGAGATCGCCATTGCTGTAGCTTCCTCCTATGATGTTATTACAACCGCAGAACAGGTCGAGGAGGGTAAGGTGTCTATTGATAAAGGTGCTAAAATCATCAAGGCTATTAGCACGGTTGCATCCTTTATGATTGCCGCAGTCCTTACAGTAGCAGTTCTTTGGAGTGCAGGAATTTTGATTGACATTTTCCTTCCGAGAATCATTGGGATTCCGCTTATCATTATTGCAGGTTTTACATTCTGGGGATTGTTCAATCAAACTGCAAATAAATGCATCGAAGTTATCAAAACGGTTGGAGTTAAAGTTGTAAAAGACGGATACGCAATCACTAAGAAGGGTGTGAAGAAGTTGATGGACTTTATCTCTAAGTATATCGCTCCCAAGGTATCCGAGATTTGGAATAAAGTAAAAGCCTACTTTACAAAATTGAAAGAGGAAAGTACAGAGATTCATCAGGATCAGGATGCAACTATCCAGGCATAAAAATATCACCAACATCCGGAGGTTCGCCTTCGGATGTTGGTGTATATAAGGAAAGGCAAAAGCAGAGGAGATGTTCAAATGAAAATGTTGAAAATGAGTGGATATCCAATCACTAACATCCACGACTATAATAAATACTTTAACATATACGACGTATTGAAATACAATAAGGAGTTCATGTTTTTTGCCTCGTCTCATTTTGCTAATCTATCCAAAACCTTCTCATATTGTGCGGCAATGGTTTATACCGCCATAGAAAATCGTTTGCCAGTAATTATGTGTGACGACATCTATAAAAAAACGGAAGATGTGGACTTAGATGTTTGTGATTCGGAAAATTTCTGGAATAATCCATTTGCTTTTTGTCAATCATGTTCTCCTTCTTCTGAAGTGTTGAATAGAACGAAAGAAATTGCCAAACAGTTTGAGCCTAAAATTAACGATATTGTGTTTAAGAAAGCAATGCTCATCTCGATTGCAGCCTTTGCTTTCTTGGATAATAAATACATTGAAACCAAAATGGATTTAGATAGAGCCAAAAAAAGCTTTTTAGGCAAAGAAGATAATGAGCAGAAAAACATTTTTGAACTTCAATTTGAAGATGATATGTCTGATTATATTCAAACTATAACCTTGGAACCCTCGTCTCAAATTTACTCTTGCTTGTTATTTGATGAGGGTGATTTCACAAAAATTAAAACCTTTAGAATTGTTGCAAGCAGAAAAATAAACTCCCTTTCAAATAGGATGGTAAAAATCAGCGTGGGTGATCAACAAATTAATATTCCTGCTGGTGAACATATATATGTGAATACAATAAATGGTCAAATAGCCCATATTTTGGATAAGATTCAGTCGAAAAAGGGATATACATTGCAAAATATAGGCATTGAGAAAGATATTTTAAAATTTGACAACGAACGTAGCTCTAAGCTTGACTTTTATGGCAATGAGTATATATCGTCCTTTGATTTTTCGACAAATGATAACTCGATAATTTATATCAATAATTCGAGACTGTGTTTGGATGCTTGTACTTCACCTGTGCTTCTGGAGCAACTGACAGAGTATTCGGATCTGAACCTAGTTGAAGTGAAAATTATCAATACCCGATTCTATCTGCTAAAAAATACCGGAGAATTGCTAAGCAACGATCCCAAGTGCAATGGCAACAAAAATGTGCACTCAATAGATTGCTTTTTAAGGAGATATCAACAATGAAAGTGTACGAAAAAGTATTAGCTTCATGTGTTGATGCATACAGAAATAAATACCCTATTATTTTTATTAAAACTGAGGAATTCGAATTGGTAAGAGCAATCGCATCATCCAACGAACTTGTGGTTATTATGAAGCGGACAAATGATGAGGAGGTAAACTATCAACCTGTTAAGAATCAAAAGGTTTTCTTAAAGTATAAAGAAGGAAACTCCCAACTTGCCAACTTCTATATTGAAAAAAAATTGTCTCCAGATGATGCTATACCCTCCTTAAAGGTTATGTATATCAATGGAAAGATTGATGCATACAAAGAACGTGAAATACTTGAGTTCTTAGACCGCTATACCCACTCGGATGACGATAACAGTATTGTTCGTTCATCATTGATTTTGATGTATGGCAATCCAACATACTTAAATAACGAAATGTCTCAGTATTGTTCCATTATTGATGTACCGCTTCCAGAAACAGATGAAATTGCAGATGCTGTCACAAGTAAGGTGTATGAATATTCCAGAGAGAATTTCGACTCAAGTATTATCAAGGACTTATCGTATAAACTTCGAGGATTTACAATAGTTCAGATTGATAAGATTATCGATAATATTCTTTCTTATCCAGAAAAGAATGGCTGTAGTGCGATTTACGACAAACAAGTTATCGACATGATAATCCGTGAGCGCAAAAAACAGATATTGAAAAAAGATGCCATTCTAGAACTAAAACCTACCGATTTTGGACTGAAAATCGGCGGCATGGACAGCTTTATCAAATGGTTTGATGAACTTTCTGTTTCAATCAAGGAAGCAGGATCGCTCTATAATGACACTGGCACTTTCCCACCTAAGGGTGTCTTGATGTGTGGTGTTCCCGGATGCGGTAAATCAATGGCAGCTAAAGCAGTTGCCGCAAAGCTCAATATCCCGCTGCTACAGATGGAAATCGGAAAAATTATGGGAAGTTTGGTTGGTGAATCTGAAAAGAACATGGATAAGGCACTAAAGCTCGCTGAGGCTATGTCTCCTTGCGTTTTGTGGATTGATGAGCTTGATAAGGCGTTCAGTAATGCAGGAAATAACAAGTCTGATGGGGATTCTGGTGTTTTCAAGCGTATGTTTGGCGAGCTACTGACGTGGATGCAAGAGAACACTAAACCATGCTTTATTTTTGCTACTGCAAACGATATTACAGGATTACCAAAAGAATTTTTTAGAAGCGGTCGCTTCGATGCATTGTTTGCTGTGTATATGCCGACTAGAGATGAGTGCGTTGAGATTCTGCACAACCAAATGCTAATGCATTCATATCGGGTAAAGCAAACAAACGGCAAAGAAATTTTTGACTATGAATGTTACGATAATAGTTTTTTATGTCGTATCATAGATAGCCTCGTGACGGAGCCTAACTGTAAATTTCTTACAGGTGCAGATATTGAAAAAATTGTAAATATTGCACTAAGAAATATTTGGATTACTGTTGGTATGAATAATTTAATCCCCCCTCGTGTTTGGGAAAACGCATTGACTAAAGCAATAAATAGTACCTCGGTCTATGGTGAAGGAATTGAAAATCTGGATTCCATTGCTATATGCTACTTAAAACTTCTGAAAAAGAATTTTCAGTCAGTTTCTTCGGCTAAGGGTATTGTTTTTAGTAATGAAGATTATTTCGTAGAATATGGTAACGACGGCAACATAACCAACGCCGGTTTCCATCGCAATGACGAACGGACAAAAGAGCTAAGTAATTATGATATAAAGCTATACAATGCTTTGTTTGAGAGAGTGAATCGTTTAGCAAAACGCTATGAAATCAACAACCAATTAGGTTTACTTGGATAAGGGAGAATAAGATGAAAGCAGAAGTTCTTGTTTATCAAATTGAAGAGTATCTTAATAAGAATTTTCTTATTGAAAAGAGAAACAAAATAAACAACCTGAAAAATTCCTTACCACAAAAGACGAAAAGAAACGATTTAGATAATAAAGAACAAAAGAAAGTAAAACAATGATATCGGCGTAGTTGATATGATTATTTGACTTGAAGAAATGCTTTGACTTAAGAAATCATACACTAAGCTAAAATATGCTTGTATTTAAGGAGGAAAACATGGATTATCATTTGGAAAGATTTCTTCAAGCGCAGGAATACAGCTATAATGCCGCTCTACAGGAAATTAAAAGTGGTTGTAAGAAAACACATTGGATGTGGTACATCTTCCCACAGCTTAAAGAACTCGGTCGTAGCTCAACAGCTCAATATTATGGTATAAAAGATCTCGAAGAAGCCAAACAGTACCTTGCGCATCCCGTTCTCGGAGCCAGGTTGAAAGAGATCAGTGAAGCATTGCTCACACTTAATACAGATAATCCATATAGCGTTATGGGAAGTATTGATGCATTAAAATTGTGTTCGTCAATGACTCTATTCGCAGAAATCGAAGGATATGATTCTGTCTTTGGAAAAGTGATTTTCAAATTTTATAGTGGAAAACGTGATATTATGACAATCGAAATATTATACAGCAATCATAACTGAAAAGCATGGACTAAGAGAAGGAGCTTCATAAAAGGAGGGGTGGATTATGGGTCGAATAATTGATTTCATTGAACATTTATCAGAACAGGCGAATAACCAGAAAAAAGTCAGGATTGCCGAAGCGTGTAAAACTGGCGATGCAATGGCTATGTACGAAATGGCATATATGATGCGGAGCCAGTGTACTCCAGAGGAAATTGAACTTTTGGATCGATATGAGGATGAGCCTTCACAGGAGAATGCTGAGAAGATATCTACACGGAAAAACTTAAGCTTAATGGCAAAAGCCTATATGATGTGGGTGGTTCGAGCTGCTTTGTACGGTTCTGGGGATGCAGCAGAATTGATTGAGAAGTGTCCACTTTATAAGAAATTATCCTATATCCCCTATGATATGTTTACCGGAAAAAGTAAAGATTACATAAGTATTTGGAAGAGTACTGTCCTTTATGAGATTGGGTTTATCGATGTACCGCAGGAATATGAAGAATGCCACTTGTCTTTTGACGCAGATAAAAGAATTTATGATCTGCACTATTTGAGCGATTATGAACCACCAGATGAGTATGGATTTGGAGCAGAATGGGAGTATGACGATATCTATTTTGACGAATTTTTTTGCCGCCTGTCAGAAAAGCATTAACTCTGACACAGAAAAAGAAATACTTATCATCCAAAGTTCCCCATTGACTGAATCCTGCAAGGAGGGAGTCATAATGAGATATTATGAGAATCCACGTTATGAAATTAACTACTTTCGTGAAGAATATGACTTCCTGAGTAATTTTTATCCAACGAAGGTATTATTTGATGGTATTATATACTACAATTCGGAAGCGGCTTATCAAGCACAGAAATGTTTACAACAAACAGACAAAGAGCAGTTTGCGCTTTTATCTGCCGATGAAGCTAAAAGACTTGGAAAAAAGGTAGAGATGCGGCGGAACTGGGACGATGTAAAATTTAAGATCATGGAACGAGTTGTGTATGAAAAATTTACGCAAAATCCAACACTTGCACAAGACTTGTTGAATACAGGGGATCGAATATTAAAAGAGGGAAACTACTGGAAAGATTTATATTGGGGTGTGGATTTAAAAACTGGTGAAGGTGAAAATAATCTTGGAAAAATTCTCATTTCTTTAAGAGATTATATCCGGCAAAACGGAATACCTGATGTATCCTCCTGTTATCATTCTTTATCAGGTCCGTTTGATGGGATATGGATCAGCGATCAGGACATTACACTGTCAGGGTGTGAATGTATCGTTAACGCTACCAATGAGACACTATTCGGCAGAGGTGGTATTGACGGTGCGATCTATCGTGCAGCTGGTGAGGAATTAAGGGAAGAATGCGCCACACTCGGCGGATGTCGAGTGGGCGAGGCAAAACTAACGAAGGGATACCGATTGAAAGCGAAGTATATTATCCATACAGTCGGTCCCAGATATCCCTCTGAGAATTGTCGTGAAAATTTAGCAAAATGTTATACGGCAAGCTTGGATTTAGCGAGAAAGTATGACATTCACAGCATTGCGTTCCCGTCAATCTCCACTGGAAAATTTAGTTATCCCAAAAAGGAAGCTAGTGAGATTGCTGTAAAATCTGTACATACCTGGATAACGGAAAATGATGATTATGATATTAAAGTTGTCTTTTCCTGTGTTGATCCTAAACTATATGAGTTGCTTTATACAAGGTTGTGCTGCCTATAGAAAGAATGTGTATTTATGATAAACGCAAAAATTGGTTTGATCAGTGATTTGCATTTATATAAAAAGACCACTAACATTGAGCGAGCACTTTCAAAACTTCATGACATCGAACTGCTCTTGATAGTTGGAGATATTGCAGATCGAGCAGAAGAAAAACAATACAATATGTTGCTCACATTATTAAAAGAGCAATTTAATGATGTGGCAGTTTATTGTGTGAGCGGAAATCACGATAATCCTGCAAGAGATGATACGAATTACAGGTTGTTTGAGAGAAAAGTAAATAATGAATATCCTTCGCTTATTGATGATTGTGGAGCGTTTTATAAATGTATCAATGAACATATTGATTTGATCGGATTGAATCCTACATATTGTCAAAAGCAATTCTTCTTTCCAGACAAGGGTCGTCAGTTGGAATTTTTACAACAAAGTCTCAACAGAAGCTCCTGTAATTACCATATTATAATGTGTCACCCCCCTCTCATTTTGCATAATCCCCAGAGAACAGCAGATATGACACCCTACATTGTGGCGGAACAGGATAAGCGATTTCAAGGAATACTCGATATGAATAGAAATGTAATATTAGTATCAGGGCATACCCATCTCTCTCCTACTGTAGAGTTTGATGATACACACAACAACCTGTATATTAACGATGGAAGCATTTGTCCTACAGTTCAGAAAGATGGTAGCGGTAAAATTCAGCAAGGAAATGTGATTTTACTTGAGATATGCAGCGAGGGGCTGTTTATAACAGTAAAAGGGGTTCATACAGACAAAATTTTTATGGAAAAGTTTGTGGGGATTTGAAACAAGCGTCTCTGGAGGTAAATATGGAAGAAAACAGAGCTTTTTTTGCACCAGAATTCAAATTTCGAATTATCAATGAAGATATCAACAGATCCGATTGCCAATGTATCGTAAGAGAGCTTAATCAAGCAGCGAATTTTCAAGAGGAGGAAGATGGAAAACTAATTAGAGAATATGTTGGTGGTTGCACCCTTATCAAAAATTCCTGTGAAAAACCAGACTATATCATAAACACAGCCGCACCTTCCAAGTCGGAGGGTGCAGGCGCCCATGGCGCAATATCTTCGGGAGGAAGTGGTTTATAAGGGCCACTTTTGATTTCAAAAATCACAGTGCCTGGCTCTAA
>OGYF01001271.1_pt1 | contig 22171 bp, 18 predicted proteins | sample 1576451 | NCBI WGS metagenome assembly OGYF01 (sample SAMEA3541505, study PRJEB24748) | human gut metagenome | biome: human gut; feature: human-associated habitat; material: faeces | place: China | collected 2012
CATCCAGTTGTCCGGATTGATATGTTGATGGCGAAAAGCCGGCATAAGCTAAGATTTTATCAGGAGAATCAAAACGATTGAAATCACCAATCTCGGCAATAATCATAGCGCCCATGCGATAGTTAATTCCGGGAATGCTAAGAATTGGAGAGTTGATTTCATCCATGATGATTTTGATCTCTTTTTCGATTTCATCAATCTCTGAATCAAGTTCCTGAATGAGTTTGATGGTGTGCTTTAATTCAAGAGATTTGGCTGGCATATTTGAGCCGATAGAAGCTCTTGCAGCATCTCTGAAAGTAATAGCAGTATCTTTACCATATCGACCTTTGGAAGCTTCGGAAAGAAGATTTGTAAGTCTGGTAAGGTGTGCGGTGGCTATATGTTTAGCGCCGGGAAATTCAGAAAGCAATGCATAAACAGATGTTATATGGAGAGTTGGCACAAGTTTTTCTAATTCGGGAAATAAGATACAGACAAGTCTTGAAACGGAGGTTTTCAGCTTGGCACGTTCTTTCACTTTGTCAAAACGATAACGAGTTAATGACTTTAGCTCCTCGTTGTGGTAAGATATGTCTGAGTAGGACTTTAAGTTCACATCAGACATGAGCATGGAAGCAATCGTGCGGGCATCTACTTTATCCGTTTTCGTCTGTCTAAGGCTTAGACTTTTTCTGTACAGATTTGTATGTAACGGATTGATAACATAGGTGGGCAAACCTTTATCAATGAGATATCCGAGGAGATTGTAACTGTAGTGTCCGGTGGCTTCCAGTCCTACTTTTACTTTTGTCACATCATCCATAACGGAAGCAATCTTTTGATGAAGTTCATTAAAACCATCTAAGTTGTTGGTGATGGTAAATGCTTTAAATAACACTTCTCCATCAGAGTTGGTGATAAAGCAATCATGCTTATCCTTAGCAACATCAATTCCTACGTAAATCATAATAAAACTCCTTTGAAATGAATTTGATACTGTTTTAGAACCACAGGGTGCTCTTTGCGATTGTAACCTCGTTCTAAATAAACCGTCATGCGGTATCTAACTGATTAACAAATGAACAAAGAGACTGTGGTTGGAGCCTTTCGTAAACCATCTAGTGGTAGGAGAAATTAACCAATCCACAGCATCTTATATATCATAGTCGAACCTACAGAAGAGGTAAAGAATGGACTATGACTTTAATGGTTATAAAGACCTTGGAGAGGGTCTCTAAAAACTACTACTATATAATACGAGGAGAAACAGTGGTATGAAGATTCATGTGGCAAAAACGGCTGAGGAGTTGGGTGCACAAGCTGCGCACACCATTGCGGAAAAATTGTGTGAGGCGATTGCGGAGAGCGGAGAAGCAAGGCTTGTACTGTCTACAGGCGGTTCTCAGTTTGAAACGTTGAAGGCGTTGCTTCAGGAAGATGTTCCTTGGGAAAAGGTAACTGCTTTTCACTTGGATGAATACATTGATTTGCCTATCACCCATGCAGCTTCTTTTCGGAAATATCTCAAGGAGCGTTTTATAGACCATGTACATCTAAAAGAATTTGTATTCGTGGAAACAGAAGGAGACGTGGATGACAATATTCGTATGCTGACACGGCGTCTGCGTGAAAAAACGATAGATGTCGGTGTGATCGGAATTGGTGAGAATGCCCATATTGCTTTCAATGATCCTCCTGCGGATTTTGACACCAAACAGGCATATATCATTGTAAATCTGGATTCCCGCTGCAAAAAACAGCAGGTGGGAGAGGGCTGGTTCAAAGACGAGGACGAGGTGCCCCGTCAGGCGGTATCTATGACGCCGTATCAAATCATGCAGTGTGCGCACATTATTTCGCCAGTGCCGCACAAGGTGAAAGCCGACGCGGTGAAAAAGGTGCTTTCCGCTAAAACGGTGGATCCGATGGTGCCGGGCTCGCTGTTGAAGACCCACCCGGATTTCCAGCTTTTCCTGGACGAGGAATCCGCCGCAAATTGCAGCGAGGAAATGCTCGCCGGAAACTGAGGGCCGAGAGGCGGAGGAAACCGTTTTGGAATGGAAGAGAATGGATGCCTACCAGACGCTTGTGGCACGGCTGCAGGAAAAATACCGGGCAAGGGACGGCGCGGTGTCGGCGCTTCTGGATGAGGGCGTGCCCGGGAAACTTTTGGCCCGCGCCCGCAAAATGCGGCGCCGGCTGGCGGACAATTTGTGCATGCCGGGGCCTGCTGTGGCAACAGACGCAAAAGTGACAGCACGGCTGCAGCAGGATGGTTACGCAATAGAAAACGTTATCATAACAGATGACACGGGATATGCCATCCCGGTCAACCTCTATTTGCCTGACGCTGAGCCGGGGCCGCACCCGGCGGTGGTGGTGTCGATGGGGCACTGGCCCCGGGGCAAGCAGTTGCCGGAAAACCAGATATTCTGCGCAAACCTTGCCCGCTGCGGCATCATCGCCGCTACATACGACCCCATCTGTCAGGGCGAGCGCTCTCCCTTCAGCCATCAGGAATTTGAGCGATGCTTCGGCGCTGTGCCCGAGGATATCCAAGCGGTGGATCTTCACATGCAGGCGGGCAATCTGAGTTACTTGCTTGGGGAGAACTTGGGCGCGCTGTTCGTGCGCGACAGTATGCGGGTGGTGGATTATCTGTGCGGCCGTCCGGATGTGGATACAAAGCGCATTGGGGCCACGGGACAGTCCGGCGGCGGTACGCAGACCACATACCTGGCTGCATTGGACGACCGCATCTGCTGTTATTCCCCCATACAGTGCCTCACAAAGCAAGCGATGACGCTTGTGGAAAACGGCATTGGCGACTGCGAGCAAAGCATCGTAGGCATCAGCGCCGGGGAGGGCTTCGATTACGCGGACGTGCTGTGGGCGGCTTTCCCCAAACCCTGTATGCTGAGCGCAGCCAGCGAGGACTTTTTCCTGCTGGAGGGCGTGCGTCAGCTGGAGGGTGAGATGCGGCGCCTTTACAAGGCAGCCGGGAACGCTGCGTTTTTTTCAGTTCAGGTAGCACCCTGCGCGCACGTGATCAGCGCTCCAACAAGAATGTTCGGCTACGATTTTTTCTGCCGGCAGCTGCTGAATAAAGAGGGCCCCGCAAGCGAAGTAGATACGGCTGTTCTGAAAGACGAACAGCTGGCCTGCCTGCCGCATATCGGCTTTGGGCTCACAGCCATACAGGCGTGGAAGCCCGCGCTGGAGAAGCTTCAGGCCGGGCGGCCATCGGGCGAGGCGCTGCGCGCCAAGCTTGCAGAACTTTATGATGTTTCATCGGCTTCGTATACGGTACAGCCACTGTGGCGCGAGGGTGCGTGGCAGACGTTTTTGCTGCGGGACGGCGGGCGGGAGGCGGCGTGCCGCAGCCTGTGCCGGGGCAGCCACACGCTCTGTGTGGCCATAACACATCCCGAGCAAAACGCGAACGGCCTGGAAGCGTCGGGCATGGATGTGCTGCGCATTCTTCCCTGGGGGATGCAGAGCGCTTTCGCCAAGACCCGGCCCGGATACGACGCGGAAACGGCGCTGTTTAACGCAGCGGCGGTATTGGGCGAAAAGCTTACGGCCTGCCGGCTGAGGCAGATCGCCGATGTTGTGCATTATCTGGATGAACAGAACGGCTATGAGCGAGTTGTGTTTGTTGGGCAGGGGCCTGGCGCCCTGCTGGCGCTGCTGGCGGCGGCGCTACTGCCAAAGGCAAGAGGCGCCGCGCTATTGGAGACACAGCTTTCGTTTGACGCGCTGTTCGAAGCAGATTATTATTTCGCCCCGGAAACGGCGTTTGAAACAGGCCTGCTGCGGTTGTGCGATTTGCCGGATCTGGCAAAGCTGGCCGGCAGGGTGTGTGCATTCACCCCCAAAAACCCGGCGGGCGGGTCGCTGGCCCCACATACGCCCACGCCTATTCCGGCGCGCTGGGAAAAGGACGCCCTGAGCGCGGCGGCCGAGTGGTTGGAGGATAAGTTATGCTGAAGTTTGCAGACTGCAATATAGCGGTGGGCCAACCCAACGCCATTTCGGGCTGGCGCATTTACGACAGCGCGCAGATCGCGTGCCAGGCGCAGCGCTGCGGCATCCAGAAAGGGCTTGCCTTCTGCAATGCGGCGCTGGATCTGCATCCTCTCGACGGGAATGCCGAGATGTGTCTGATTTGCCGACGGGAGCCTTTTTATCTGCCTGTGTGGATGGTGATGCCCAATCATACTGGCGAATTTTGGAACGTGGACGAGCTGGAGCGCCGCATGAGGTTGGCGGATGTACGTGCGGTACGCCTAGCGCCGAAATACAATGTGCTTGGCTATTCTTTGCGCGATTGGTGCAGCGGCGAACTGTTGGATATGCTGGAGCGTACCGGCACGCTGGCACTGATGGATGCCGATCAGTCCGATTGGGAGACAGTGCACGCCGTGTGCTGTGAGCACCCCGGCCTCAAGCTGGTGATCACCAATCTGTATTATCGCCATGCACGTTACATTTTTCCATTGCTGCGGCAGCATCCGCGGCTGTATCTGGAGACATCGGGGCTTAAATCGTTTTGCCTTTTGCAGACGCTCTGTGAAAAGGTAGGGGCGGAAAAGCTGTTGTTCGGTAGCAATTTGGGCACGTTTTCGCCGGGAAGCGCGGTTTGCCTTGTGAGTTATGCTTGTATTTCTGAGAACGAGAAAGAGGCAATTGCCGCACGTAATCTGGAAGCCCTGCTGGAGAGAAAGCTGGTGGATTGAAATGGAACACGGACAAACGCTGGCGCAGGCCGCGCGCAGCGGCGCGACGCTGACCGGAGAATTTGTGGTGGACTGCCACATGCACAACGCCCGCGTGGCCAAATTCTTCAGCCGGTTTGAGCATTATCGCGATCTCATTACCCAGATGAACAGGATCGGCGTCACCTGTGGGGTGGTGTCGAACCTCTGGACGACGGGCGAGCACTGGCAGGCCTATCCGGAAATGCTGGCCATGTGCGAGACCTATCCCGGCCGGTTTTGGGGTTATCTGGCCCCAGACCCGCATCGGGACGATCACCGCACAGAGATGGAAAAGTTTGCCGCTTGCCCTTGTTTTCGCGGTGTAAAGCTGCACCCAGTTGAGCATAAAATGGATTTCGAGTGCCCCGAGTACCAATATGTTTATGCATGGGCGGGCGAGCGCGGGTTTCCCGTGCTGTTGCACACATGGGGGCAAGAGGTGCTGCGCTTTCATAAGCTGGCGCAAAGCTTCCCGCGCACAATATTCATTTTGGGGCATTCCGGCGGGGAGGAAGACGCGGTGCGCAGCGCCATTGAGGTGGCGGCCCGCCACGAGAACGTTTATCTGGACACGGCCTGCAGCTATGTGTGGTACGGCGCGGTGGAGGCTATGGCGCGGGGCGCGGGCGCCTGCAAGGTGCTGTATGGCTCGGACGCCTATTGGAACTCTATGGAGGCCGCAGTGGGCCGCATTTTGTTGGCTGAGCTGACGGATGAAGAAAAAAGGCAGATTCTGGGCCTGAACGCAAAGAGGCTGTTTCACCTGGATCAGCCGCAGAGAGGGTGAGAATATGAGCCTGAAAATCGAGCATGCGCATTTGGTTTTGCCCTATCAGGTGCTGCAGGACGCTTGGCTAATCAGCCGGGAGGGAAAAATCACAGCATATGGGTGCGGCGTTTCGCCGCAGCAAACGTTTTCCACTGTGATCGACGCAAAAGGACAGTATCTCACGCCGGGCTTTGTAGACCTGCACGTCCACGGGGGCGCGGGGGCCGATTTCCGGGATGGGGAAGAGGCTGCCTTTGTTCGGGCCATGCAGGCCCACCTGGCCGGAGGCACCACCACAATGCTGGCCACGGTGTCCAGCACAACGCTGGAGGGCACGCTGGAGAGCCTTCGTATATACGAGGCCATGCGGCAAAGGGAGGCGCAGCTTCCGCCGTTGCCGAGGCTGGCCGGCGTCCATCTGGAAGGGCCCTATTTTTCGCAAAAGGAGCGGGGCGCGCAGGATGAGACGATCATCCGCCTGCCGGATGCGGCGGAATACGAGCGTATTCTGGAGCAGGCCCCCTGCTTGCGCCGCTGGTCCATCGCCTGTGAACTTCCCGGTGCGCTAGAGCTGGGCGAGCGTCTGCATAAGCGGGGCATTATGGCCAGCGTCGGCCATTCCGACGCCACCACCGCACAGGTGTACGAGGCTTTTGGACGCGGGTTTCACAGCGTAACGCATTTGTATTCCGGCTGTTCGGTGCTGCACCGCAACGGGCCGCACCGGGAGGGCGGTGTGGTGGAGGCCGCGTTTCTCATCGATGAAATGGATGTGGAGGTCATTGCAGACGGCGTGCATCTGCCGCCGGATTTTCTGCGGCTGATCTATAAGATCAAAGGCCCAGAGCACATTGCACTGATTACCGATTCCATCCGCGCCGGCGCGGCGGACGTGCCGGAGGGCACCGTTGTGTACGATGATAAGGAGGGACGCCGGCCCATTTGCATAAAGGGCGGCGTGGCCGTGATGCCGGACGGCAAAAACTTTGCAGGTAGCATCGCCACAACCTCGCGGCTGGTGCGCACGATGGTGCAGCGTGCCGGCGTTGAACTGACGGCTGCGGTGCGCATGGCGGCGCTTACGCCCGCGCGTATGCTGGGTATGGACGCCGAGATTGGCAGCATCGCCGTCGGCAAGCGGGCGGATCTGCTGCTGCTGGATAGCGGCCTGCAGGTGCAAGGCGTGATACGGGATGGAAAGCAGGTTATCGATAACCGCTTAAACTAAACTGCAGAAAGGACGAAGAAACATGAAACTGGAAAATGTTTCCCACTATGCAATTTACGACCAAAAATTCGACAACTGGAAATCCGAGGTGCTGGATCGGTGGACGTATGACGATTTTGTCCGCGATCCGCAATACAAGAAAAAATGGATTTCCATTACGTCGCTGGCGTATCACCAGCCGTCGGACGCCGTATATCTGGGCATCGGTAGTTTTTCAGCTGAATTGCTGTGGAAATTTGACCGTAAGGCCAAAACCATCACCTCCTGCGGCTACGAGAAGGTGGGCGAGCCGTTTGACGCCAAGTTTCACCGCTCGCTGGAATTGGATGGCAATACGCTGTATGGCGGTGTTGCGCTGTTCCATGATATCGACAAGCAGTTCACTGCAAAGGGCGGTCGCCTTGTAAAATATGATATCAACACCGGGGAGTTTACGTTTCTCGCACGGCCGTGCCCGCCGGCGTATATCCAGTCCATCGCGCTGGATCGCAAGCGCAGGATCATCTATGGGTTTGGCGCAGTACCGGAGGTATTCTTTCGCTACGACATCGACACGGGCAAGAGCCGTGTGATCGCCCATATCGGCAACGCCGCGGAATTCTGCGAAGCGCATAACCCCGTCATTGATAAGGACGGCAACGTGTGGGGCACTTACGGAATCCTGCGGGCGTTCTCGTACCGCACCGGCCCGGATTCGCTTCGGCTGTTCCGCTATTCGCCGGATACGGACGAGATGACATTCTTTGACCACGGCCTTCCCCGCACTGATGACCCGGCCGATAAGAGCAAGCCGGATACGTCCATTCTGGGCCCGGACGGCATGATCTACATCGGCACCGACGCGGGCTCGCTGATCCGACTTAATCCCGCTACTGCACAAGCCGAATTGCTGTGTTGCCCGTCGCCTGAAAGCCGCAGGCTGCCCGCGCTGGCTTTTCATCCTGAAAATCGGCTGCTTTATGGTATCTGCGGTGAACACTATAAGACTAAGCTTTTCGCTTATAATACCGAAAAAAGAGAGCTGGTGTTTTCTCAAGACGTGGTATGCGAGCAGGATGGCTTGCGGCCGGATCGAATTCATCACATGATATTTGCCGGATCCAATACGATTTATGCCGGCGAAAACGATAACAATGACCGTTCCTCTTATTTGTGGGAATTGGAGCTTGAGAACTGATTTGATAGAGTCGCAAATGGGGAAACCCATTGAAAATATATCATAAAAAATGGAGGTCATGATATGAAAAAGCGGATCGCATTTTTCCTTGCAATCGCAATGATTGTCACGCTGTTGGCGGGTTGCGGTGGAGGAACGTCCTCCACGCCGTCATCTGCACCTGCTTCGGGAGAGGGAAGCGGGTCTTCTGCACAGCCTGTGGGCACAGACAAGCTGGTGATTTGGTCGTACATGAATGAAGGCGAACCGATTTCTACTTGGGAGCAGTCCATTGTGGATGCTTACAGTGCTGAATATCCTGATGTAGAGGTGGAAATCGTGTTCTGTGGCCGCGAGATCGCCTCTCAATTTCAGACAAAGCTGAATGATAAGGAAGCTGATGATTTCCCTGACATCATTATCCAGAACACTGGAGTCTTGGCACCTCTGGCGCAGGAGGGGCTGTTTGAACCTTTGGATGAAGCCCTCACAACACCGGCTTACGACCAAGACAAAACATGGGGAGAAACTTTTATCCCCAATCTGATGGAAAGCATGAAAATAAACGGCGTGAGTTATTTCATTCCGGAGAGTATGTATACGCACGGCTTTTTCTATGATGCAGCGATGTTCAGAGAGCTCGGTCTGGAAGTGCCGAATACTTGGGATGACCTGATGGATGTCTGCGAAACTTTAAAAGAGAACGGTATCGCCCCCGTTACATTGGATGGTACCACCGATTTGTATAATGAGTGGTGGTTCATCCGCTTTGCCGAACGCTTAACGACAATGGAAAAAATCCATGCAGCGGCTAAGGGGGACGCAGCCTTTGCAGACGAACCTGCTTTTCTGAAAGCAGCGCAATATGTGGCTACATTCAGCGAGAATGGTTATTTCCAAGACGGAGCGGCAGGTTCTGTGTTTCCGGCCGCGCAGGCGTTGTTCACGCAAGGCAAAGCGGGATTGCTGTTCTGCGGCGCATGGATTCCTACGGAGATGGCCAGCCAGACCCCTCCCGAAATGGAAATGAAAATGTTCGCGTTGCCGGAGTTGCCGGATTCGGTCTCTCCTTGGCATGAAGAAATCTGGAGCAATGCGGCGGGCATCACGGTAGACGGAAAGAATAAAGAGAATGCCATCAACTTCTTAAAGATATTTTCTTCTATGGGCGTGCAGGAAGGGCTTACGGCATTGAAAAATCCCTCGCCTTTGGTAGGCGGTCCAGCTACCCAGGAACTTGATCAGATTGAGAATATCGTCAATAACGCTACCAGCATCAGCGGTAACTATGGGGACCTGCAGCAATATGGCGATTGGTTCGTCAATGTGCTTGGGCCGCTCTCTACTCAGTTGATCAACGGTGCTATTACACCAGAGGCTTTTATCACGCAGTTGGATACCGATACGGCAGCTTTTTATCAATAAAGATTGATCTGGCGCCGTGCACGAGCCAAGTGCGTGTACGGCGCCCCCGGATTTAAGGTGCGTTTAGCTGTGAATCCGAAACTTTGATTTAGGGAAGTGATTGTATGAACAGAAAGGTAAAGCCGTGGATCGTTGCGACGTTTCTGCTTCCGGGATTGCTGATGTACGGATATTTCTTTTTTATCCCTGCTATTCAGTCATTCTATTACAGCCTCACGGAATGGAATGGGTTTAAAGCAGAAAAAGTTTTTATCGGGCTGGATAACTTTATTTCATTGCTGCATGACAAGACATTCCTTCAGGCATTGGGCAACACAATGCTATTTCTATTGCTGGGCGGTGTGCTGATTTTTTCTATTGCGCTGCTGTTTACATATCTAATTACCCGTCCTGGTTTTCGGGGGCGCAAGGCTTTTTCCAACTTTTTCTATTTCCCCAATATGATTTCTCAGGCCGCGTTGGCCGTGCTATGGGTATTTTTCTTCAATCCGGAGTTTGGCCTTTTGAATATGGTGCTGGAAGCGATAGGTTTGGGAGAATGGTGTATCCCTTGGTTGGGCTCTCGCATGAGCGGTATGGTATGCATTATCGCTGTGTCTTGTATCTCTTTTGTGGGGTTCTATTTGATTCTATTGCTGTCAGGCTGTGATAAAATACCCAATACTTATCAGGAAGCGGCGTCTATCGACGGTGCTACCGATTTGGTGTGCTTTTTCAAAATCACGCTTCCTCTGTTGCGAGACGTGCTGGTGATCTCTATTTCGCTGTGGATCATCAACGCCATTAAATACTTTGAGTTGATTTGGGCCATGTTTAAGGGGAAGAGCACCATGCTCAATACCCTTGGAACGTATATGTTCACCATGGCTTTTGGCGTGGACGTACCCGTCTTCAAGTTGGGATATGGCTCCGCTATTGCAGTGGTAATGTTTTTGATGGTGGCGTTGTTTGTGGGAGGATTCCGCAAAATTTTTGACCGGGAGGATCTGCAGTATTGATTCGAGGTTCTATATAACGCATAAGAGGTGATAAAGATGAAAAAGAAACGCAGAAACATCTTTTCCTATGTGATTTTGAGTGTTTGGTCCCTGATTATCATTGGTATTTTGGGATGGGTGTTGATGAGCTCTTTCAAGACGAATCTCGAAATTTACCAGACTCCTTGGGCAATGCCTGCGAAAGCTACACTGGAAAACTATCATAGCGCATGGAGCACCATGAAGATGTCCAGCTATTTCATGAACAGTGTAGTTATCGTGTTTGCATCTATTTTAGGCTGTACGGTTATCTCAGCGCTGACAAGTTTTGCATTGACACGATATGAATTCAAAGGGCGCAAAGCACTGTTGAATCTGCTTATCTTCAGTATGAGTGTACCCTCTCAGCTGCTTTTGATCCCCCTGTACGATCAGCTGTTGAATTTGGGGCTGGTGAATACGCGTACAGGTCTAATATTAATTTATATCGCGCTATACTTCCCTTTCAGCTTGTTCGTACTCACAGGTTTTTTTCGAACGCTTCCTAAGGAGTTGGAAGAATCGGCTATCATAGACGGATGCGGCGAGTTTCGCATGTTTGCCCGCATTATGCTGCCGTTGGTGCAGCCGGGGTTGATTTGCATCTCGGTATTCAATTTTGTGAGCATCTGGAATGAATATATGCTCGCACTGGTGTTTGCCTCCAAGCAAAATTTGCGGACGATCTCCCTTGGAATGTACGCGTTGAAAGATTCCATGATGTATACTTCCAACTGGGGCGGGCTATTTGCTGCCATCGTCATCATGCTGATTCCTACAATCATTATTTTCCTCACGCTGCAAAAATATGTCATTCAGGGCCTGACATTGGGTGCAGTAAAGGGGTAAAAGACTCATCAGGCGTATCCTGAAGGGGCTGCTATGCAGGGATAACATGAGAAACTACGAATGAAGCTTTAAAGGTGATTCCCAAGCCTGACGAGCTGACATAAGGCTCATTTTGGCCAAAATAGAGAAAGACGTTGGAAATGGAGGCTGAAAACAGCCGGAGCAGACAACCTGTTTTTGTGAGGCCTGCTCCGGCTGTTTTTTTCATATGGGAAAATAATTTTGAAAGCAACTCTGTCCTACGTTGCTCCATCAAATTAATAATTACAAGACAGCAGGATAAAGTTTTCTGAGCTTGTATCGTAAGCGCCCAACGAAACCACGGTCTTGCGAGAGAAACATAAACATGGGAGAATAGAAATACAGAATCCGAGCATGTATTTGGGGAGCACTCTAAAAAATACATGCAGCCAGAGAAGATGACTTCCATGGAAAAGAGAGCACTGGCAGTTTGCGAAGAGCGATGGTACAATATCATGGCATGCGCGAAGCGCAGCGGACAGGCAGTCAAAGCATAGTGCGCGGAGAACGGCGTAGCCGCTGTCCACCTTCTACAGGTGGCAGAGGAAGCTGCGGAATTCTCAGCCGGAGACACAGAAACTGCCGCGGTACTCATTTGAAGAACTCGATCGGCCTTCGATGGAACATTCAACCCCCATCTTCGGTCAAATCGTCATGTTTCAAAGCTCTGTTCAACTGGCGCTACACGGCATCGGCCAGCGATGGACTCTTTTGTCATGGGCAAAAAGGGAGTCCTGCACGATGGAAAAAAGCTTGACGGATCCATCATGCGGATGCGAAGGGAAATATGCTGTATGACAGACCTGCCATAACTTTGGCTCTCAGAGGGTATACCTTTTTGAATCTGAGCGAGCGAACAGGTTTACGACGTAGGTGAGGCAAGGCGGGCTTCACTGAAGAGGCTCAGAATTCGATTGCTTGCGTTTCGTCACGGCCCGAGCATTGAAAAGCTGTGAATCATCGTAGGCAATGAGAACGCCTTGCCACCAGAATGATTTCATCATTTCAAAAAAAGAGGGAGGGCCATAAGGGCCCTCCCAAAGTGTAGTATCTGCAATATTTCAATGAATCAGCCTGCCAGGCATTCAAGCAGCGGAGCGCCGTATATACCTTTGTGTGGTGCGTCCAAGCTGATTGTCTGTGGATGCCGATGCCAGTTCTGCTTACGCCTCTCGGTGTTGACGGCAGATTTCATGGCAGACACAGCCAATGTAGTAAAACTGTACCGCCGCAGTTCTGGAAGAGTGGACCAACGCTTGACCGTCAAAAGATAGCGTAGGGCGATGATCTCAAACCGGTCGTTGACCGGCAATTTGTACTCGCGGAAGAACCACCAGACAATTGAGAGATATTCTTAATAATATGATTACTCAGTTAGATGGAGATATGGTTCGCACGGAAACTGTATTACCCAATGGTAAGACTTTGTATGCAGAAATAGACATTAGGGAAAATAAAACTCCTTACTGTAGGGGAAAACATCCGTGACGAAGGCGATATGTTTCTTAGCCGGGAGTTTTTTATGGACAACAGGGAACACAGAGAGGCGAAGCGCACTGATGTGTTCTGCACGGAGCTCAGTCTCGGTGATGGGAAGTAAACAAGGCGGTGTGCGACCTACACTTGCTGTGCAAAACGACGCGGGCAACCGCTACAGCGACATGAGCATCGCCGCCGCCATCATTTCTAAATAGGACAAAACGAATCTGCCCACGTAGATTGGGTTCAAGGCGGGTACGGGCGGCCTGTCCCGCAATAGTGTGGTGAGGATGGAACAGGTGCGCGCTGGATAAGCGCCGTCTGCGCGACGCGCGGAAAGGTTGAGCCGGACGAGCAGCGCAAGATAGACGAGGTACTGGGAATCAACTTCAGCTGGAGAGATATTGAAGCCTCGGAAGGCGCTTACAGCGTTGCGTGCAGGGGAAGTCTGTGGTATAATGCTTTAGAATTGCTGCGGCTGTGGCACGCACGTTGTGTGTTGCTGTGCGCAGGTTGCCATAGTCACAGGTGGGAGGAGACCGCGTGTTCACTGAAGTAAAGCAGACGAGCAAGCCGTTGCCTCAGCTCGTCTCCGAGGAGATTGAGAAGCTTATCGTCCTGGGGGAGTTCAAGCCCGGCGACCGCTTGCCCAGCGAGTATGAGCTGGCGCAGCGCCTTGGTGTGGGACGTAGCACAGTGCGCGAGGCGACGAAGGCGCTTGTGAGCCGCAATATTCTGGAGGTCCATCGAGGGAACGGCACGTTTGTGTGCGAGCAGACCGGCCTTGTGCAGGATCCTCTGGGGCTGCGTTTTCAGCAGGACAAAAAGCGGCTGGGCCTCGATCTGTGCGAGGTGCGCCTTATGATCGAGCCAGAGATCGCTGCGCTGGCCGCACAAAAGGCGACAGAGGAAGAGATTGCTCGAATGCAGGCGCTGTGCGACGCCATTGAGGAAAAGGTGCGCCGAAATGAAAATTATGGAGCGCTGGATCAGCAGCTGCATACGCTTTGGGCGGCGTGTACGCGCAACGCGATCATGCCAAATTTGGTCCCCATTCTGAGCCAGGCTATTCCTCTTTTTATCGATATCACGAAGCGTGCGCTGCAGATGCAGTCGCTGCGCACTCATCAGGCTGTTGTGGATGCCATTCGCGCGCGCGACTCCGAAGCTGCCCGGCAGGCGATGCGCGTGCATCTGGAAGACAATCGGCGAAGCATCGAGGCGCTGCCGGATGACGACAGCTGACGCAGTGCTTTAACAAGAGTAAAAAAGAGGCCGGTCTCTGTGCGTTTATACACGTACAGGGATCGGCTTTGCTTTTTCTGGCGCTTTTGGGCCATGTACCGGTCGGCAGAGGAGCAGGGGCGTTCTCCAGCGAGATTCTGCGGCGCTTTTCATCGGGGCAAAGCATCGGTAGAGGCCTGCAGAACGGCGGCCCGGTTTGTCTGTTTCTTTCAGAAAAGACCTTTGAATGTTTTCGTGCAAAGCGATAAAAAATGAAGTATAACTTTGTGGTCTTCCACAAAGTTCGAAAAAAGCCTTGACTTGCCGGTGAAGATTTGTTAATTTATAAGCGAAACATAAGACGTCTGATGTCTGATAAATGATAATGATATGGAGAATGGAAACAAGAAGGAGAGGGTGTGCGTATGTATCACAGCGAGGAGGTGCGCCGTCTGGCGCCTGAAATGGACCCGTTGCGCCTCGGGATGGGCTGGAAGCTGGAAGATTTAGAAAAACCGAAGGTCATTATCGAGAGCACCTTTGGAGACAGCCATCCGGGAAGCGCGCATCTGCTGAAATTTGTGGATACAGCGGCTGCAGGTGTGGCGGCCGCAGGCGGCCGGGCCGCGCGCTATTTCACAACGGATATCTGCGACGGCATGGCACAGGGCCATGACGGTATCAATTATTCTTTGGCCAGCCGCGACATGATCGCCAATATGGTGGAGATCCACAACAACGCCACTCCCTTCGATGCCGGGGTATTCATCGCCAGCTGCGACAAGGGGCTGCCGGGCCTTCTAATGGGAATCGGTCGGACAGACCTGCCAGCTGTCGTGGTGACAGGCGGCGTTATGGAGGCCGGGCCGGACCTGCTGACACTGGAGCAGATCGGTGCCTACAGTGCCATGTGTCAGCGCGGTGAGATCAGTGAGGCGCAGCTCACTTATTATAAGCACCATGCCTGCCCCTCTTGCGGTGCATGCAGCTTTATGGGCACGGCGGGCACGATGCAGGTGATGTGCGAGGCGCTGGGCCTTACACTGCCGGGCAGCGCGCTTTTGCCGGCCACCAGCGCGGATCTTGTGGAAGTGGCCAGAAAAGCGGGCGCACAGGCTGTGGAGCTGGCAAAGCGCGGCTTGACGGCCCGCGATATCGTGACGCGGGAGAGCTTTGAAAACGCCATTATCGTGCACGCGGCAATTTCCGGCTCTACAAACGCCATCCTGCATCTTCCGGCCATCGCCCATGAATTCGGCATTGAGATCGATGCCGACACATTCGAGCGCATCCATAAGAGTGCTCATTATCTGCTGGATGTGCGCCCCGCCGGACGCTGGCCGTCAGAATATGTCTATTATGCGGGCGGCGTGCCCGCCATCATGGAAGAGGTGCGTCACCTGCTCCACCTCGATGTGATGACCGTCACTGGAAAAACGCTGGGCGAGAACCTGGACGGGCTGAAGGCCGGCGGCTATTACGAAAAATGCGCGGAATATCTTAAAAAGACAGGGGTCAAAAAAGAAGATATCATTCGTCCGTTTGACGCCCCAATCGGAGATAAGGGGACCATCGCCATTCTGCGCGGGAATCTGGCGCCCGAAGGGGCTGTTGTGAAGCATTCGGCCGTGCCGGTAGAGATGCACAAGGCGCTTTTGCGCGCCCGCCCTTTCGACTGCGAGGAGGACGCCATTGCCGCCGTCATCGCCCACGACATCAAGCCAGGAGATGCGGTGTTTATCCGCTATGAAGGCCCCAAGGGCAGCGGAATGCCGGAGATGTTCTATACCACGGAGGCGATATCCTCCGACCCGGAGCTGGGCAAGACCATCGCTCTCATTACGGACGGCCGTTTTTCCGGCGCGTCCAAGGGCCCGGCTATCGGGCATGTTTCGCCGGAGGCGGCCGAAGGCGGTCCCATCGCGCTGGTAGAGGAGGGGGACCTTATCCAAATCGATATCCCTGCGCGGGTGCTGGCCATAGTGGGTGTGCGGGGCGAGCGGAAAACGCCCGAGGAGATGGACGGGATACTGAAGGAGCGCAGAGCCGCGTGGCAGCCCAGGCCGTTGCGGTATCAGAGCGGTGTTTTGAAAATCTATTCCGAACATGCGGTCGGCCCGATGAAGGGCGGCTACATGAAGTGAAAATGAGGAGTGATGAAGCCCCATGGAAAAGCTGAGAACCGGTATCATTGGGTGTGGAAAGGTGGGCGATTTTCATGCCAAGGTCTATGCGGAGTTGCCCCAGAGCGAATTTGTCGCTGTCTGTGATGCAGACAGCGCGCGTGCGGAGGCCTTTGCGTCACGCTATGGTGTGAAGGCGTATACGGATGTGGCCACAATGTGCCGCGATGCGAGGCTGGATGTGGTGAGCATCTGTACTCCGCACCCACTGCATGCCAGTCCGGCCGTGGCGGCTGCGGACTGCGGCTGCAATGTGCTTGTGGAAAAGCCTCTGGCTTCCAGCCTTGAGGACTGCGACGCCATCATCGCGGCGGAGAAGCGTAATCATGTCACTGTAGGCACGATGGTGCAGCGCCGTTTTTACCGCCCCTGCATGCGCATCCACAAGGCCATCGAGGATGGGAAGCTGGGCCGTCCCGTGCTGGGAATGGTGACGATGCTGGGTTGGCGCGACGAGGCTTATTATAACAGCGACCCCTGGCGCGGCACGTGGAAAGGCGAGGGAGGCGGCGTGCTGGTGAACCAGGCGCCCCATCAGCTGGATCTGCTGCTGTGGTACATGGGCGAGGTGGACGAAGTATACGGCGTCTGGAAGAACCTCAACCACCCTTATATCGAGGTGGAGGACACGGCTGTGGCTGTGGTTAAATTCAAGAGCGGCGCTGTGGGCAATATCGTTGTGAGTAACAGCCAGAACCCGGCGCTGTACGGCAGGGTGCACATTTTCGGTGAGAACGGTGCGGCCGCAGGTGTGCAGACCGATGGCGGCGCGATGTTCATCGCGGGCATGACGTCTATAACAGAACCGCCTGTAAATGATTTGTGGACGGTGCCTGGCGAAGAGGAAATGCTGCCTGTGTGGAAAAAGGAGGACAGCGACTTCTTCAACAGTGTGGACTCCATGTATTACTATCACCGCGAGCAGATCAAAGATTTCCTCGAGGCTGTGCAGAGTGGCAAAAAGCCGCTGGTGGACGCCACAGAGGGCAGACGCACGGTGGAGCTGTTCACAGCCATCTACCGAAGCACGAAGGATAACGCCATCATTAAATTCCCGCTGAAATAAGGGGGCAGGGAAAATGTTTATCTCTTACAATGAGGCGTGTGCGAGGGATTGCTCTACACTGGAGCAGGACCTCGTGCTGTGCGAAAAGGCCGGGTTCGATTATATCGAGATCCGCCTTGACATGCTGACAGATTATCTCAAACGCCATACGGTGGAGGAGTTGGCGGCATTTTTTTGCACGAGCTGGCTGAAGCCGCATGCCTTTAATGCGCTCTATCTGTATCCGGAATTTTTGAGCGAGGGCGACGACGAAGCACGTCAAAAGGAGCTTTTGGAGGAATTCCGGCTTGGTTGTGAGGTGGGGAGAGCCATCGGCAGCCATTACTTTATCATTGTGCCGCCGCTTCAGCGCGACCCGGCAGGCGGCCCGTATACAGGCAGCTGGGAAGACACATTTTCGAATTGTGTGCGTATCCTCAAGGAGCTTTCCCGGCGGGCGGAACCATATGATATGAACCTGTGCTTTGAGCTCGTCGGCTTTGAACGCTCAAGCGTCCGCAGCATCGGGCAGGCAGACGCTGTAGTGCGCGCTGTAGACCGGCCAAATGTGGGCTTTGTGTTCGACTCCTACAATATTTTTCTCAACGGTGGGTGCAACGACTTTTCGGCCATTGGAAGCGTGCAGCCGGAAAAGATATTCGCCGTTCACCTTATGAGCGCGGACGATGTGCCCGAGGCACAGCGCGGCCAGGACAAACGCTGCTTCTGCGGCCGGGGCGTGGTGGATACCGGCGCGTTCCTGCAGGAGCTGAAGGCGGCAGGTTACAGCGGCATAGTCTCTGTGGAGACCTTCCGGCCCGAATATTGGGCAAAGACGCCCGAATGGGTGATTCCCAATGCATATAAGACGACGCGCGCGGCGCTGGCCGAAAACGGATGCCTTTGAAAAGGATGGCTTTTTCGTCTGTCAACAGTGGATGCACCTCGCCTGGCAGAGAAGGCGGGTGTTCGATACAGTCCTGTATAATTTAATTGAACGAGGAGGAATACTATGTCACCTTTAGCGTTTGTGTTCATGTTGATCGCTGCGATCATCATCCTCACAGTACTGACCTTGAAGTTCAAGATGCACCCTGTGATGGTGCTGTTCATCACAGCGACGTTCTGCGGAATAGCGTCCGACAAAAGCCTGGTGGACACCTTCAGTTCCATCACCAGCTATTTTGGTTCCACGCTGGGCAGCATCGGCGTCATGATCATCTTCGGCGCTGTCATTGCCGCCGGCATCAGCGATACCGGCGCCGCCACCAGCATGGTGAACTTTTTCATCCGCCTTTTCAAGGGCAAACGCCTTGAGTTGGCTCCGGCGCTCACCGGCTTCATCATGAGCATACCTGTGTTCGGCGATATCGCCATTATTCTGAACGCGCCCATCTCCGCCATCCTCGCCAAGCGCAAGAAAATGAGCATGACACAGGTGGCGCCATTCGTCAATCTGGGCCTGACGCTGACGCACGGCCTTGTGCCGCCCACGCCCGGTATCCTCGCGGTATCTGTGTTGCTGGGCGCCGACATCGGCACTGTGATTTTGTGGGGTCTCGTGTGCTCTGTCATCTCCTTCGCAGTGTGCTATTTTGTGCTTACCCCGATCTATTCCAAATGTGAGTACATCGAGCCGCTGGCTTCCTACACCGAGGGCATCGAGGCTGTGGAGGACACATCCTCTGTGGACGCTTTGCTCATCAAGGAAGAGAATACGCCAAAGGCGGCAGCTTCCTTCCTGCCTCTTCTGCTGCCTGCCGTGATGATCGCTGTTGGTTCCATCGGTAAGCTGCTGGTGAGCGAGGGAAGCGGTGCCTACACCTTTTTCAACACTTTCGGCAACACGGTTCTGGCGCTGTTCTGCGGCATCATTGCTGTGGGAATGCTTATATTCGGCCGCAAAAAGAAGGTTGTGGATAAGGCAAATGTGGACGGCAACGGCTGCAAGGTGAGCGAGAAGAGCAGTTGGTTTGAGATCGTGATGAACAACTGGGTCGGCCGTGCGCTCAACATCGCCATCAGTGCTCTGCTCATCACAGCTATGGGTGGCGCCATGGGTGGTATCCTGCGCGAGAATGAGGCGATCCAGACCATCGGCAACGCTATTGCAGCCACCAATTTCCCGGCGATCCTGGTGCCGTTCCTGCTGGCAGCCATTTTGATGACGGTCTGTGGTTCCATGACGACTGCCTCCATGACGGCCGCTGGCCTTATGGCAGCACTGGTTCCCGTGCTGGGCATGAGCCCGGTGGTGGCCGCTCTGGCCATTGGTGCGGGTTCCATGGTGGGCTGGCATGTGAATAACAGCGGCTTTTGGATCTTCACTTCCCTGTATGGCTTTGATACAAAGCAGGGCCTCAAATACTTCACCACCACCAACGCTCTGGGCGGTATCGTAGCATTTGCGGTGCTGGCTGTGCTGACGATGGTCGGCTTGGTGGCATAAAAAGGCAAGAGTCGCCGGTGCGGCCCCGCTGCTCTGCCGGCAGGGGCGGAAGAACGGTGGCTGCAGCAAAGCGGCGGCCGGGATGTCCGGGCGCCGCCTTGCGCTGTTTTTCCGGCGTGCTGTTGCTGCCGGGAGAGGGGTGCATGGAGCATTTGCCTGTGTATGGACGTATACGGCTGCGGCCGTATTGATGCAGAGGAGGAAAACATGATCAATGCATTTCCGAAAAGCAGGTGTGTCGCCTGGACGGGCGGCGCTGTTTTGGGCGCAGCGGCAGGCATTTCTGCCTGGCTGTATATGGCGGGCCGTGCGGCCTCGCTCTTCAACAGGGCAATCGTCGCGCTGCTGGCCGCCTTTATCGCTGTGAATATCGCATTGTATATAGCCCGGCTCATGGCCGCGCGGGAGTATCAGAAACGCCTTCTGCTGCTGTATGAAGCACTCGACCCGTCGGCTTTCCTGCAGGCACTGCTGCCCCTGCGGAAAAAAAGGATGGATGCTTCCAACCGCTGCACCACGCTGGTGCATATTGCCAACGGATATCTCTACGGCGGTCAGCCGCAGCAGGCACTGGCGGTGCTGGAAGATGTGCAGCCGCCGGAGAAGGCGCTGGAGATGCGGGGTCTTGTGGCCGGCAACAAAGCTACCTGCTTTCTGGCGGCGGGCGAGATGGATCGGGCGCAGACAGCCATGGACGAGCTGCGGCGCATTGCAGCAGACAGGAACTGCAAAAAGGAATTCGTACAAAAGGCGCGCCATACGCTGGGCTATCTGCAGCTCTGCATGGATATTGCCCGGGGAAGGCACGCAGATGTGGGAGCGCTTCAAAAGGATTTTGAGAGCAGCCGTGCACCGCTGCACCGGCTGGATGTGCAGTACCGTATCGCACTGGCGCTGCGCCACAGGGGCGACCGGACAGGCATGGAGAAAAGCCGCGAATATCTCCTTGAGAACAGTGGCGGTACCTGCTACGGCGAGCTTGCGCGTGCACTTTGATACCTGTGAGCGATATAAAAAAGCAAGGCCTGAGGCTTCACTGCCCCGGGCCTTGCGGTCTTATCGGAAAGTTTATTTTTTCCACACCATCATTTTCTTCGTGGCCTTGTAGATATGGTTGTGTCAAAAACTTTTCGCACTTTGGTTTGCAGACCCTGACATGAATGAAGTCAGCCGGTAATGGAGGCATTCTCAATGGCATCCCTTAGGTGCTTCATGTTCATGTAATTCCTGTTGCCCAACTGGACACCGGCCACATTACATTGCGCAGCCGTGCGCAGACTGGCATGAGGGCAGATTTACCATTCGGGAAACTGCCCACCCTACGGTTGTGGCGACGAATTTCCCGGTTCAGCCTCTCAATGGCATTGTTGATGTGGATGCGTGCCCAGTGTTCGCTGGGGAAGTCGCAGCAGGCAAGCGTCTCCTCAATGCTCTCCTCCGCCTTTTTGATGGCTTCTTTCAGCTTCATGGAAGTTCCTCCACCATGGCCCGGGCCTTTTCCTAAATGGTGTCTACACAAGATTAGGCTGAAACGGCACACCAAATAGCAATGCAACGAATTTGTACTGCTGCCAAAAAGGATGCTGTATTTTTTGCGTGTCGAGTGGCAATACCACGCCAGTATTTCAAGTGCAGAAAAGCATTCCCCAACAAATGACGAAGCCGATACAAATAACGGCCATACTTCCGCTGTTATCTGCGATCTCGTTTGATCGGAATGACGACGTTCATCCCAGCACCAGCAGCATAAGAAATAATCGGGTTGGTGCCATGACCACGATCAGTCAATAATGTTTCCGCAGCTATTCCCCCAATCAGGTGAATAGCTTCTTGGCAATCAGCTCGGATATCCTCTGTAACATGTACTCGGACCGGCATACCATTTGCATCCACGACAAGGTGAATCTTGGTATTGAGTCTCCTTTTGTACGACTCATGTCCTGATTACCGCTTTTGGCTTCTGCTGCATGTGGATGTACCTTACAGTGGCTGACATCAATCATCGGCCATTCCAAATCAGGCTCATCTGCGAAAATGCTGATATACAGTACCCCATTTCCCGTAGCACGGCGGCAACCCCCGCCATGTGCTCCTGTGTGTAAAATCCAAAATACGCCATTGATAGACCGCCGGTTATCTTGTGCTGTGCCGCCCCCATTGCCCTCGCTGTCCTGAACGATGAGGCTCCAGCAGATTCCATACCTGATCACGGCTGTCATGGCGTTGTTGTTCATTGCTCATAGGAACACCTCTTTCTGAGCTATTGGCCTATTTTACCACATTACTCGTGTAAACACTATTTAGGAAGAAGAAATGCTGCCCTCTTTCCCTTTGTTTGGAAGTATGATAGAATAAGCGGGAAATTTGGATAAAGCCGGGATGTTGTATATGAGTCTGGAATCAAAAATAAGAAGTCTGAAGGCACATCCTCTCATTCAGGTGCTGGCCGACAATAGGGGGAATCCGCGTACGCTTGTGCTGATCGAACCGCTGTGGGGCGTCCCTTACAACCTTATCGCACCGTTCGCCACTCTTTATATGTACACACAGGGCATCACAGATGTGCAGATTGGCCTGATTCTCTC
>OGYF01001276.1_pt1 | contig 22128 bp, 18 predicted proteins | sample 1576451 | NCBI WGS metagenome assembly OGYF01 (sample SAMEA3541505, study PRJEB24748) | human gut metagenome | biome: human gut; feature: human-associated habitat; material: faeces | place: China | collected 2012
GCTATTAAATTGCACTGCCATTGTCAATTGCACCTTTTGTGGGTGAATATAGCAACTTGCATATCCAACCGGACAGTCTCTAATATCATAAATAATTTCTTTAATATTTAAAAGTATAGTATTTTCATTAAGACCAAATTGTTTCGAAATTTGGGCACTTTGTATAGCCCCCAAACGCATAGTGCAATAGGCAATCCGGTGGAATAAACAGTTTTGGCTAAATTTTATTAAATCTATGTATTTCTCCTGTGGAGCTGGAAGCGATCGAATGATATCAAGAGGAAATTCATATGCTCCCATAATGGCAGATTGTCCAGCCTCAGTGTAGTTCCACAACATGCTATATACGTCCTGCGGCTGTCGATTAAATGCTTGGCAAAAACTTTTGCTAGATCTCTGTACACCATGATAGATATTTTCGACAGCAACGTTATCATATTGACCTTGCAGCAGCTTAAAGAAATCCGCATTTATATCTATGCGGCCTTTCATAGCCAGCATAGAGGGATGTCCAAAAGTCCCGATGCCATGAATGGTAGTAATATACCCGTCTTTAGAAAGGCGCTTGAGAACATCTCTAATTGTGGGCCGACTAACGCCCAAGGTTTTTGAAAGCGCCTCTTCCGAGGGGAGCTTATTCTTCCCTGGCTGCATCGCCCCAATGATCTCCAATAGATGTGCGTACGCTTGATTAACCAGTGTATCTCGTTGTAATGGCATGCTATACTAATAACCTCCAGTATTAAGTGCCGAAAACCAACGCTGCGTCTTCGTTTTCAGCCAAGATTATTATAACGGGTTCTGGCATAAATAGCCCTACCAGAACCCGTTTGTAATTTGTTTAGCTACGCATGCGCAATGCTGTCAAGAATTTGAATTAGAGAGGATCCCATAGCTGCAATTAGCTTTTCTCCTTTTTCAGGCGAAGCCAATGAAGCCCCGCCGAGAAGGCCTGTCGCGCTTAGCTCTGCAGTCATCCAACTCTCTAAATAGTTGGGAAGTGGGTTTGTCATATCCGCTTGCTGCTCCCATGCTTCCAAATCAACAACATTTGGCTTACCGCACATAAGAACCGAGGTTTCTGCTTCTCCTGCATGTCCATCCCGTTCGGAAGGCAAATTAAGCAAATTTTTAAAACATGCTCTTGCACTATTAAGCAGCTCGATATAATAAATTTTTACACCAAAACGATAACGCCACGTTTGTGCCATCCCGCGCAGGACCCCTTGGTTACCGCCATGGGAATTGATTAATACAAGGGTTTTCCACCCATGAACACGCATGCAATTCAAAATGTCCTCAACAATTGCAATTAGTGTTGCTGGAGAGAGCGAGAATGTACCAGTAAATCCCATATGCTCAAAGCTAATTCCATAGTGGATGGCAGGAAGTAACCAGAAATCAGGCTTCAAAGCCGGATTCTCCAAGATGGAGTCCATGCCAATCGTGGAAATAAAGTCATCTGTACCAATAGGTAGATGGGTCGCATGCTGCTCGAGAGAAGAAATTGGTAGTACAAGACGCACAGAATCGTTATCCAAAGCAGCAAGCTGTTTCCAAGTGCGTTCATTTATTCGCTTTAACATTCTATGCCTCCTTTTGCCAGCAATGTGCGTACACAAGCATTTGCCTTTGTACGTACTTCCCCTTCGTCAATACCAAGAATTTGTCCATCTTTCACGACGGTTTTTCCATTCACCATAACCCATTTTGCGGGGCGAGAATAGCCAACCGTACCGAATAAACAAGTGGGATCCCAAAATGCACCCGCAAGCTCTAACAGCTCCGTATCAATTGCAAAGATATCTGCAGCTTTGCCGACCGCAATTTGTCCGATATCAGTACGCCCTAACAAAGACGCACTACCGCGGGTCGCCATCTTTAGTATATCATATCCGGTCGGCGCTTGCTCGCTCGCTGAAAGCCTATGCAATAAATAGGCCGCCCGAATTTCTGCCATTAGGTTGGAGCAATCGTTACTGGCACTTCCGTCCACCGCAAGGCCAATGGGGACTCCTAAGTCTAACATCTCTGGAACTCGGCAAATTCCGCTGGACAATTTCATATTGGAAACAGGACAATGCGCAACACCAGTCCCAGTTTCCGCAAGGTGTCTAAGCTCGTCATCGTTAAAATGAATTCCATGTGCATACCATACATCAGATCCGATCCAACCGCAACTCTCCATATAAGCTAGGGGGCGCATTCCTACATTTTCAATGCAGTAGTTTTCCTCATCGATGGTTTCACACAAATGGGTATGTAGCCGAACACCCAGCTTTCGTGCTAGTTCAGCTGATTCCTTAAGAAGTTGACCAGTTACGCTAAAGGGCGAACATGGCGCAAATACAACCTGACGCATTGAGAATTCAGAGGGATCGTGAAATGCCTCCACTGCTTTCTGGCAGTCTGCTAAAATTACATCTACATCTTGTACGAGATCATCCGGCGGCAGCCCACCTTGGCTCTTCCCACGCGACATGCTTCCCCTGGATGCGCAGAAACGAACGCCAAGTTTTTCTGCTGCGGCAAACTGTTGCGCAATAAAATGATTTTCCCTGGAACGTGGGAAGACATAATGATGATCCATAACGGTTGTACAGCCATACTTTACCAACTCGCCGGCGCCCGTTAACGTGCTGTAATAAATTGCCTCATCGTCCAGCCAACGCCAAATTTCGTATAGCGTTATAAGCCAAGGAAACAGCTCCATCTTTTGTACCTGCGGCAAATTTCTGGTAAAAGTTTGGTACAAATGATGATGAGTGTTAATGAACCCTGGATATACATAGCAACCGGAGGCATCTATGAGCTCGCATGCTTCTGCATGGAGGTTCTGGCCAATTGCCTGAATAATGCCATCTTCAATCAAAATGTCCTTGCCGTATAAGACGCTGTCATTATCATCGACTGTTACAATGGCCGATGCATTTTTGACTAAGCATTTTGACATATCTTCTCTCCTCTTTTAAGGTTGTCAACACACAACAATCTTGTGGTTTCAGGATTATAGGTTTTTAGCCATGCTATTCATTAATGTCGTTTTCATAATGTCTTCCAGGCTGCGGAGGGAAGAATAGATGCTCGGTAATACCAGAAACAAACGCTTTTTGTCCATTGACATAACAGAACCTCGCAGTTGGGCGTGAATCCTTACCACGAAACGCAATAATTCTACCATCTACAATTACCATAGAATTGCCAAACGGATCACCGCATTCAATGGCTTTAAGCACATTCGAGCCCATAGAGCCCGGAGGATTATCAATCACCTGAAGATCTGCCTCGCGGCCAACCTCGATTTTCCCCGTGTTTAAGCCGTAAATTTCGGCCGTGTTGCCAGTAGCCATAGCAATAGCTTGTTCAGCGGGAATACCATTTAAGCAGGAGGCCTTCACAATCTCACGATTGATTGCGCCAGACAGAGAGGCTTGGCCCGTAGGTGCGTCACTTCCCATAACAAGGCGGTTAAGTTGTCCTTTTTTGCTCATGTGCTGGATAATCTTATTAAAGTTGACAAAGTTGCCATTTACAACCAGCTCAAGAGGAATGTTGCTCTCATCCATTAAACGTTCAATGTGCTTAAAGTCTACTGCCGTGGAACCACCGTTGGTATGGGCAACTTTATTGGGTTTAAATTTTAGGATCATCTCGCTAGTAACCCAAGAAGACCCAGGAATGGAGGGAGGCGCTAAATGAATGGAATAAAAGAAATTATATTTCTTGGCCCACTCCAACATAGGAGCGACTTCCTCGGGATCTGACAATCCTCCGCCCCCGATTTCCGCAATCAACCATACACCGGCATCATGCATCTCTTTAAAATCTTGTTCTGTCAAGCCATGCACTAATACAAGCGCACCGCCATGAAATTTTAATGCACCACCGGGACGAAAACGATCGAATACACGTTTTGACAGTATTGCAGCCGCTTTGCAACCGATGGGGTCGTCGTAGAAACGAGGCCAGCCAGGGCCCTGCTCTCCTTCGCTTACCATAGACGTAGTGCCCCCATATAATGCATCGGAATAGCAACCAACAGCACCGCGCTGAGGAGCATAATCATCCAGTGTATTATGAATGTGGCAATCAATAAAACCGGGACATACCGCTTGACCGTCTACATCAACCTCTATATCAATGCCAGAGGCATCCACTTCTGATTCATATCCGACGGCTGCAATCAGCCCATCGCGCACTACAATCGTATCTCCTGGGATAACGCCTTTGTTGATATCACCGCTAATAATCAATCCAATGTTCTTGATGGCTAAATTGTTCTTCATTGTGGCATTCTCCTTTTGCATTATTTATTGTTTAGACATATCCCGCTTTCACTGTCAAACACCAACGCGCGGGAAAAATCAATATCAAAAGAAATTTCCTCATTTGCAGCCGGAATGTTATCAGCACCTGCCCGGCAACAATATACACGATTACCTATTTCAAAATAAATCAACGTCTCAGCCCCAAGCCGTTCCACGATTTTGACGACGCTCTTAATAGGGCCATTCGCAGAAACCGAAAAGCCCTCTGGTCGAACACCAAGCTCATATTTTTTAGGAAGAAGCTCAATGTTGAGCCGTTCTTTGATCCAGGGAAGATCAATATTAAAGTTTGCTAGCTTTGCTGCTCCGTCACAAACCTCTAGGTCCAGGAAATTGATAGACGGTGTGCCGAGGAATCCTGCAACAAAGCGGTTTACAGGCTTTTTATATAGTTCCATGGCGTCGCCGACTTGTTGAATACGTCCTTCATTCAAAATGGCGATTCTGTCACCCATTGTCATGGCCTCTTCCTGATCGTGCGTAACAATCACGGTGGTGATGCCTAGTTTTTGCTGAAGCTCTCGTAGCTCCACACGGACTTGACGGCGAAGCTTTGCGTCAAGATTGGATAGAGGCTCATCCAAGAGCATGACCTTGGCTCGAATGGCTACAACGCGGGCAATTGCAACACGCTGCTGCTGGCCGCCGGAAAGCTGAGAAGGATAGCGATTTTTATACTCCTCAAGACCTACAAGCTTAAGGGCCTCTTCCATGTATGCAACTGCCTGAGCGGGCTCAACCTTATGCATTTTAAGGCCAAACATGACGTTTTGCTCAACAGTCATATGGGGAAAAAGCGCATAATCTTGAAATACAACGCCAATATTGCGCTTGTGAGTCGGAATCGTTTCAACGTTTTGCCCATTCACAAGAATGGAGCCGCCATCATTTTCTAAAAATCCGGCAATTAAACGCAGAATCGTCGTTTTACCGGATCCTGATGGTCCTAGCAATGCAATCATTTCTCCGTCTTCAACTGTCAGGTTAACATCACTGAGGACTTTATTTTGTTTATAACTTTTTGAAATGTTTTTCAATTCTAACATGATCCCTATTCCTCCTAGAAAGCAGAACTAAAGTGTTTGGTCCAATGCGCAAACTTTTCTCCGATAATCGATATCACTAAGGTTAGGACAATGATGATAGCTGAATATGCGAGCACCATTGGATCCAAGCCTTCCGAACGCATTGCAGAATAAATACGCACAGGATATGTTGTTATGTTGCTGCTGGACACAAAAGATGTAATGACCACATCGGAGAAAGAAATCATGAAACAAAAAACCATTGCGACCGCAACTCCTGAAATAATATTAGGCAGAGTGATCCGGAAAAAGGTCACAAGTGGTGGCGCGCCGAGACTGGCCGCAGCATCTTCTAACGTATAGTTGAAGCCATCCATGCTTGCACCGACAATGCGAATCATGTAAGGTGTTGCAATAATTGTATGTACGCAAATTAGCAATGGGAGTGAACCCTGAAGATTTAATACGCCCATACATTGGAGAAGTCCGACTGCCCATACGATACCAGGTAGGAAAATCGGCGCAAGAAATAAGTTTTTAAACATTTTTACTTTTGGATTCGTTGTCTTTGCAAGAGCGATACATGCCGGTATACAGAGCAACGCCGATGCACATGTGGCCATAGTTGCTACTTTTAAACTAGCGCTTAGGGAAGCAAGATGCTCCTTATTTTTTAGGGCTAATTGGTATTGCTTAAAGCCCCATTCCTCAGGCGGAAATGAAAAATATCCACTATTACTAAAGGATGCTCCTACAACAGCAACTATTGGTGACAGAAGGAATAGCAATACAAGGAAAGCCACCAATGTCAACAGAAGCATGGAAAGAATTTTTCGTACTTTCTTCATGCGATATCCCCTCATTATTAAATGTAGTAGTTATTTAAGCCCCTCTCCAAGGGCTATCCTTGTGCATGATACTAGATTTATACTATAATCAAATAAGTATTTTACTGGTTTTTGCACAAAAGTATCCATTAATTACTTATAGCCGTTTTATGAAAGATAGAGTAAAAGCATGTTTTGTCAAATAAAGTCTTAAATTTGCTACTGTATTTCCACTTCCATTGACCTAATGTATTTAAGCACAAGCATTATCATATAAGAAACAATATACAATAAAATAACACATGTTAATAATTGCGCCTGCATCTTGTACTGCTCAGGTGTTAAGCTTACGCAGGCTAATACGGCATTGCGATGAACTAAGCTTACTGGGGAAATCTCGTTTCAAAAGCTAATCAATACGGGGCGCAATATAATGCTTCAAAAAAACGCCAAATTACACCTCTTGTATATAAGCATAGCATGCCTGGTTAAATTATCGTAATATTGTAAGTTATTCGTGTTTAGTGCAAAGATCAAAGCTCACATTATTTCTGCCCTATCTTACTCTTTCTTGTTATAAATCTAGAACAAGGCATAAATAATAGAATGATAAGAAGCAGTATCATGGCAATAGTAGATGCAAACGGCCAATTAAACAACTGCATAGCTTGCTGATATACTACAGTTCCAATTACCTGAACCTTTCCCCGCCCTAAGATGCTGGGAGTGGTATAACTGCTCAGACTTGCTCCAAACACCAGAACAGCCCCGGCCGCTATCCCACGAAAACTTAATGGGAAAGTGACACGTATGAAGCGGTGAAATGCGTTTGCTCCCAGACTTTCCGCTGCCTGTTGTACATTCTGCGGAATAGCCTGAATGGAGTTCATAACCGGTAGGATCATGTATGGCAGAAACCCCTGCGTAAGGCCAATAATGACCGCAGTTTCGTTTCCCAATAACTGAAGTGGCTCCTGAATAATATTGAGGGCTTTTAGAAAATTGTTGACCGTTCCATAGTTTGTCATCATTCCATAAAGGCCCATATTTTGTACCATTACGCCTGAAATCAAAGGCAATGTTGATAATACTAAAAGAATCGTTTTTAAATATCCATCAATTTTTGACATAAAGCATGCCAAAGGATATGCTAAAAGTGTAACCCAAAAGGTAGTGGCAATTGAAATATAAAATGTAGCTTTAATTACGCCTGGATAATATGAATCATTAAAAAATTTTACATAGTTTTCAAAAGTTAACGGCAAGCTCGGTTCAACCCTGCCCGTATATGTCAGAAAACTATTGTAAAACAGCATGAAAAAAGGAATTATAAAAAAAATGAAAAAAAGGATAGCGAGGGGAATTAGTAAAGAATCGGATTTATAAAGCTTTGTTTTTAGCATACATTCACCTCCCTGTTATGAACAGCAGTGCAAGGGGCAATAAGCCCCTCGCACAAATCCTACTGAAAGGGCTACTCAGCCGCGATAACAAGACGGTTCCACATCTCCGTAAAGGCTTCTTCGTTTGCAGTGATCGTATCCCAATCCGTATCTTCTAGTTTTGCGGCATCTTCTCCGTATACAAGTTTAGACTTTAGAGCTTCATCGGTAATCTCAACCTCTTTATTGCAGGGGCTAAAGTAAATTTCCTCCGCATAAGCTTTCTGCACCTCTACGCTGATGCAGCGGCTAATAAATTCTTCTGCCAACTCAATGTGCTTGCTGTTCTTAGCAATAACCCACGTATCCTTGGCTAAAAGCGCACCAGGATCATTGGGGTATACGAACTCACACGGGAATCCCTGGTCTATGTAGTCATTAGCATAGCTGTTGAAGATAACAGAAGCCAAGATATTGCCCGACTTCATTTCGAGAAATAGTTCGTCGAGGTTGGTAAAGAACAGCGGGAACGGACCAAGTTCGCCTACCTTTTTAAATACGGCTTCGGGATCATTTGCCAAGTCAAGCCCCCAAACCTTTGCAGTAATGGTAAGAATACCAGAAGTTTCCGAACCGGGGAAGGTACTCAGAGACACCTTTCCTTTAAGCTCGGGGCGCCACAAATCTTTCCAATCGGTAATTGGCTCCGTAACGACTTCGTTATTGTAACAAATTCCAAGCGCCATTAGGGACTGTCCATAACCGCCCTCTTGCGCAAAATCGTAAAGCTGATCAAAGTTTTCTATATTCGGATTGACCTCTGCAGCTACTCCATTTTCGATAGCTTGCATGGCTTCTTTAACATTCAAACCAAATACATCCATGGACGGGTTGTCTTTTTCAGTATACAACTTCGCCACGCGGTCCCCTGTTCCTCCAAGCACTAGTTCGATCGAACAACCAAGTTCTTCTTCCATGGGGGTTACAACATGGTCCCTAAGAACCTGTTCAATCGTGCCGCCCCATACACCCACGACCAGAGTTTCACCCTCAAAAGAATTGTCGCTGGAAGCATCCTCGCCTGTTGCATCGCTAGAAGGCTCGGATGATTCTACATCCGCAGAATTGGAAGGCGATGTACTGCAAGCGCACAATGCAAAAATCATCATTACAGCAAGAAGAATAGATAGCAGCTTTTTCAATGGTCGTTCCTCCTTTTTTATTATCGGGAGTATATATACTCCCAAAAAAATTAAAATATTGGATTCATATTTTACAAGAGGCATAAAAATAGAACAAATGCGCTTATATTTAGTGACATTACTCAAGCAATAAATGAATCAACTGGGACATAATTCCAAAAGAGGTTAAACGGTTTTACAAGTTATATTTATATTATATTAAATCTATCAGAATAGTCAATACCAAAGTAGGTATTAAATAAAATTTACTTTAGACTTTTGAGCAAGAAGATTAAATATGCATATGTTTAAATTATTTGAACAATGTGGTATAGCTATATAAATAGCAAAACTCTTAGAACGAAGGGGGAGGAATATTGATTTTCCTGGCTTTATAAGAAGATAACATATTATTGAAAAGCATGTAAGACCTAGGAGATTTACAATTAAATGAATTTTTATAAAAGGAGAAGTTTTGCCAAAAAATATTCTAATATATCATGCATTGCTATTACGAAAAAAATAATAAATACTTCGGTTATTTTTTATATATAGATTTATATATTTATAAATAATTGCAGTTGACTTTCAAGCAAATTATTAATAAGTAGATATATTTACCATTTGTAAAAATAGACTTATATCAGTCCTAGTATGTCATTTATGTTTGATAACTCGTTTAACAAAAGTTTAACAAAAATTAATCCAATTTTTATCTTGTCAGACGTAATATCATGTGATAATATCAATACAGCATTTCAAAAAAAGGAGCGTATCTAAAATGGAATTCTTGTCTTATGATCCTTGGGCAAACGTGGTTTCCCGCAACGGTTACACTGCTGATGAATTGCGCGAGGGTATTCACAAAACAATTAGGCGCAATAATGTACAGTTGGCGATGCGTATTTCTTATGAAATGTACATTACAAGTGAGCAAATGGAAGAAATGCTATGGCGAAGGCTTTGCATCATTTCGGTAGAAGATTTTGGTATGGCCGATCCAATGGCTCCTGTAGTCATTGATACATTAAATAGATTGAGGAAACAACATCCATATAATGATATTGACCGCCATACATATGCTATTCAGGCAATTCGTTATTTATGCGCCGCTCCCAAAGATTTGACCGATGGTATTCAGATTTGTGTCATTCGAAAAGAGTTCGAACGTGGCATTCTTCCTGAAATCCCGCCTGAAGCCTATGATATGCATTGCAAAAAGGGCCGTGAAATGGGAAAAGAAATGGATGATTTTCTTCAGGAGGGGAATGTCGTTAATCCTGCTTCCGAAATTTATAAATCTGAAGAATATAAAGAATTAGAAAAAGTGTGTCTAGCTATGACTTTGGAAGAAAAAGAAGGCCATGTTGAGAAAAAACCGCTAGAAGTGGCACCCTTCGAAACTGCGTGTTACTTCATTTAATTGAAATTCCTCCTTAAAAATATCCCACATGCGGTTAGCATGCGGGATATTTTAGAACGTTGGACAGAGTCGTTCCCTAGAATGACGCAAATTGAGGGTTTTGATTTTTTATTCTGCTGCGCTGTAGTGCAACAGAATTGCTCTCATAACAGTTCATTTCACTTAAAAAATTGATACATAATTTTATATGATTTCAAAATAACTTACAAGTCATGTTGCGTTCTATAAACCTAATTCGGGGAACGATTCATCCAAACGAAAGGATAAAACTATGGTGGGAAATTTCAGAGACGAATTGGGAAAGGCCTTTGTGGCGGCTGGCGAAGCGTTCGATGACCTAATTGTTGTTACTGCCGATGTTTCTAAGTCCACACGAAGTAGCCAATTTAGGGAACGGTGGCCAGATCGATTTTTTTCTTTAGGTATTGCTGAAGCGAATGCGCTCAGTTTCGTTTCTGGCATTGCCAGTTTTAATAAGCCCGTTATTTTCACAGCATATAGCGTGTTCGCCACAGAAAAGCCCTTTGAACAAATCCGTAACGCTGTCTGCTATCCGGAAATGAATGTGAAAATAGTTGCAACGCATGGCGGTATTAGCGTTGGTGAGGATGGAGCAACACATCAGGCTATCGAAGATATTGCAATTATGCGGGCCCTTCCAAAGATGCGTGTTATTGTAGCTGCTGATCCAGGAGAAGTATGCGCAGCGCTTTTGACTGCTATTCGTACGCCTGGACCTGTCTACTTGCGCTTGGGCCGTGGGGTTGGGGGCGTATTGCATACTGATCCCAAGTCAGTAGATTTCCAATTCGGCAAGGCAGAGGTACTTCGTACAGGCATTGATGTTACGATTATCGGCGCAGGCATTATGGTAGAACAAGGGGTTATCGCAGCTGACATATTGCATAAGGAAGGAATTTCTGCGCGAGTTCTTAATATTCGAACTGTCAAGCCTATTGACAAAGACGCCATTTATGCGGCTGCATATCAAACCGGTGCTATTGTTACGGCAGAAGACCACACCCGCCATGGTGGACTTTTTGCAGCGGTTTCAGAGGTGGTTGTGCAAACATGCCCAGTTCCAATGGAATATGTGGCGCTTGAGGATACCTTTGGTGAATCTGGTAAAGGTCAGATTTTATTGGAGAAATATGGCTTGAGCGCAGCACATATCTGCGAGAAAGTGAAGAGGGTCCTTGCGAGGAAAGACAAAGGGGAGCCAAAATGCAAGCTGAACTAAAAGCACGATTGAAAAAAAAAGCAATGCAGCTACGCCGGGACATTATCGAGATGACCTATCACGCCCAAAGCGGACATCCAGGTGGTTCCTGCTCGTTGGCCGATATTTTATCTTATCTTTATTTCTATCGTATGCGCTATGATGTTAAGCAACCGAAACATCTAGATCGCGATCGTTTGGTTCTATCGAAAGGACATGCTGCGCCTGCATGGTATGCAGCGCTGGCTGAAGCGGGATTCTTTCCACGAGAGGAGTTATTAGGGCTTCGACAAGCTGGCCGGCTCTTGCAGGGGCACCCTTGTATAAACATTCCTGGTGTTGATGCAACTACAGGTTCATTAGGGATTGGCCTATCTATTGCGGTAGGAATGGCGGTAGCTGCCAAAATCGACAAACGGGCGCTCAAGGTTTATGCGATCCTTGGTGATGGTGAATTGGGCGAGGGCCAAATATGGGAGGCAGCAATGTCCGCTCCCAATTTGAAGCTGGACAATCTTTGCGCCATTTTAGACAGAAATATGTATCAAAACGACGGTCCTACAGAAGATATTATGTCCCTTGAACCATTAGCAGAAAAATGGCGTGCGTTTAATTGGAATGTTGTTGAGATTGATGGCCATGATTTTGATTCGATCGATGCTGGATTTGCTCAAGCGGATGCCTACCATCAGGGACCAACACTGCTTCTTGCACATACAATTAAAGGTAAAGGCTGCTCATATATGCTGGATAAGCCTTCTTTGCACTATTCTCCCCCTACTAGAGAACAGTACGAAGAAGCTTTGCTTGAGCTAAAAGGAAGTGAGTGGCTTTGAAAATTACCATCGGAAGTGAACATGCAGGTGCGGAATACGCATGCCGCCTTGCGGAATGGCTGCAAAATGCAGGACATGAAACCAAGCTGATACAAGAAACAAGTGAGCTATGTGAATATCCCGCAATTGCTCAGGCCGTATGCAATGACGTGCTACACAATCGTTGTTCACTGGCAATCCTGATTTGCGGAACGGGAATTGGTATGAGCATGGCAGCAGGTAAGCTGCCAGGTATCCGCGCCGCATTATGTACAAACACTTACATGGGGAAAATGGCAAAGATGCACAACAATGCTAACGTATTGGTGTTCGGATCTCGTGTAATTGGGTTTGCGCATCTATTGGATATTTTGACGGCGTTTATGAAAGCAGATTACGAAGGAGGCCGTCATGAGGCACGGCTGAAAAGCCTAATGGAGTTAGACTCTCTTTATCGCACATTGTAGATTCATGCAAGGAGAAAATCGTATGAACAGGGTCTGGGTTGTCGGAAGCATAAATATAGATACAACCTATACCGTGAAACGCTTACCTGCTGAAGGAGAAACACTTCACGCATACAGTAAGTTTTCTGCTTTAGGGGGAAAAGGGAGCAATCAGGCAGTAGCCGCAAGCAAGACGGGAGCAAAAGTATACCTTGTGGGGCTGACAGGCATAGACGCCGCAGGGGGCGTAGCACGAAGCCAGCTCAATGATATTGGTATTGATCTCAGCTATCTCAAAACCGATGCGGAGCGTCCTACAGGAAGTGCGGTAATATGCGTTGACAAGGATGGCGCAAACTCTATTGTTGTAAATGGCGGCGCAAATCTTTCATATACCTATACTCCTCTGCCATTTGCGGCCGGCGATTATGTGATTGCCCAACTAGAAACGCCGCTAACAGCTGTTGAGCGTTGTTTTATTTCCGCAAAGGAAGCCGGCGCTGTAAGAATACTTAACCCCTCGCCCAGTCAGACTTTGTCGAAAAGTTTATTGGAAGTTACTGATATTCTAATTGCGAACGAGCATGAAATTGAGGCTATAAGCGGAATTGCTTACACGGACCATGGGCAATGGGATCCAATTATGCATTGTATTTGCAGGTATGGAATATCAAAAGTCGTAATTACTCTAGGTAAGCAGGGCGCACTGCTCTACGATTCGGAAGTTATGACATATATCCCTGGCATTCAAGTGTCGCCTGTTATCGATACGCAGGGAGCCGGAGATGCATTTGCAGGAGTTATGGTGGGTATGATGGCACAGGGGCAATCGTTTTTATCGGCAGCCCGGCTCGCCAATCAGATCGCTGCTGCTTGCGTAAAGGTTTCAGGCTCAACGATTCGAAGTCTTTCGCAAATTAAACTGTGATAGTTATAGAAGGGAAAGTGTCAAAGATGTATACTGTCGCTATTGGTTGTGATCCCAATGGGCTATCTTATAAGGAAAGACTAGCTTCTTTTTTATCCCAAAAAGGCTATGTTGTTATAGATATGAGCGGCGATGATAACATTTATGCAAATACAGCATTTTCAGTTGCAAATGCTGTGCGTCAGGGAACTTGTGATCGGGGTATTCTCATCTGCGGAACAGGTATAGGTATGGCTATTGCAGCTAACAAGGTTAAAGGTGTTTATGCTGCACTTCTCTCGGATTGCTATTCTGCGGAACGGGCGCGAAAGAGCAATGATGCTAAAATAGCTTGTTTTGGTGCTTCTACTATTGGATATTCCCTTATGGAGCAACTGGCACAGATTTTTTTGGAGAACGAATTTGATCCTCAAAGCAAATCAGCTCCTAAAGTAGCGCGAATTGCGCGGTATGAAAATGAATTGCATTGATTAAGCCTGAAAGGATATTAAATTTATGAAAAAAAATGTTGTTTTTGGAAGCTTTCTTGTAGATCTTACTGCTCGCACGCCACACTTTCCAAATCCTGGGGAGACAGTGTTGGGTTCATCCTTTGTTTTAGGTCCTGGCGGTAAGGGGTTTAATCAGGCAGTGGCGGCACATAAGGCTGGAGCGAACGTTATTATGGTTACAAAACTTGGGCGTGACACATTTGCTTCAGTCGCTCTTGATACCATGCTGGCCCTAGGCATGGATGATTCTCACATATTTTATTCCGAGAGTATTTCTACGGGAGCAGCACTAATTATGGTTGATGAAGCAACCGGCCAAAACGAGATCGTTGCCATTTCCGGTGCATGCGGAGCAATTACGGAGGAAGAGGTAGGATCACTTCGAAATCTGCTAAAGGGATCCCATATTTTACTTGTGCAATTGGAATCCAATCTTGATGCCACATGGCAGGTGATTCGCATGGCAAAAGAATTAGGTTTAACTGTTGTATTAAATACTGCACCTGCTGGTTATGTTCCGAATGAGATTCTGGCCTTAGTTGACATTGTTACACCGAATGAGGTAGAGGCAGAACTAATTAACGGGATCCCAGTCAATAGTGTTGAGACAGCAGAACAGTCTGCCCATTGGTTTCTAGGAAAAGGCGTTCGCCAGGTCGTAATTACGCTGGGTTCACGTGGCTGCTATGTACATGATGGAATTTCCGGCTTACTTTTGCCGGCACGCGCAGTTAACGCAATAGACACTACGGGCGCCGGGGACGCTTTCAACGGAGGCCTTGTCGCAGCACTTTCGGAAGGAAAATCCCTTCGGGAAGCCGCTGCGTTCGCTACAGTTGTCGCCTCTCTATCTGTTCAGCGAGTTGGAACAACGCCCTCTATGCCAACTCGCGCGGAAATTGATGAAAGCATGTGTTCAAATAAGTGAAATCTTTTCTCATGAGCAATTCGTTTGGTCTAAAATGAAAGTCTATATGTTTTTACAAATATAATCTTAATGGTTTTATATTGATGATGAATATATTTTGTATAATAAGCATATTATAAGCGGTTTTAGAATATATAACGGAGAGATGTTAAGGCAGTAGATAATATTTGTAGTATGGCTTATTGAGTCCCCAACTTGATACATGTATAACGGTAGGATTTATCATGATTGCAAATACATATAATATGTAATTTTTCAAATGGAGCCATTATTTAAAGGAACCAAATAGTGACTTAGTTGGATTTATTGCGGCAATACGTTTCTAATTGATTTACAAGACAAGATGCAAAATAATATAAATAACTGAGATTGCTACCGCTCCGCCGCGGGCTGTTATCCTCGGCCGCCCCCGCCCGCTGTTGCGCGAATATCGCCGTGCGCGTAGCACCGCTGTCCGCGCAGGACCGCGTAGCACCCGGGAGATTAAGCAAGGAGGCGGGTTTGGATGGGCGCCAGCAGGGGGGTGTCCTGCCAGGTGGAGCCCAAGACGTTGTCCGGCCGGTTATCCCCGTGGAAATCGCTGCCGCAGGTAAGAAGCATACCATACTGCCGGGCCATGGAGATATAGGTGTCCCGCTGGCCGGGGGTGGCGGTGGGATAGAAGGCTTCCAGGCCGTCCAACCCTGCCGGATGGAGGCGGGCCACCAGGGCGGCCACATCCGCCTTGACCTTGCAGGGATGGGCCAACACCGCAAGCCCCCCTGCCTGGTGGATCAAGGCGATGGCGTCCTCGGGGAGGATCCGCTTGGTTTCCACATAGCCAGGGGTTCCCCGGAAGAGATAGTTTCGAAACGCTTCCCCGATCGTAGGGGCAAAGCCGCCGGCCACCAGGGCCAGGGCCACGTGCAGCCGGGTAGGCGTGCCGTGCTGGGCGGGAAAAAAGGGCCTTACGTCCACCCCGGCCGCCGCCAGCTGGTTCAGGATCGCTTCGTTGCGGGCTTGGCGGCGCTGGGCGTTGCGGGCGGCAAACTCCTGTAAGGCAGGGTGCTGGGGGTCCACCCCCAACCCCAGCATGTGCAGCTCCGTGTGGAACTCCGTATCCAGCTCCAGACCGGGTACGACCCGTATGCCCAGGCGTTCGCCTGCTTCCATGGCTTCCGGAATGCCCTGGATGCAGTCGTGGTCCGTCAGGGCCACGATGCCCAAGCCTGCCGCCTTGGCCTTTTCCACCAGAAGGCTGGGGGTGCAGGTGCCATCCGACATATTGGAATGGGTATGCAGGTCCATGGGTTCCATCGAGTCCCTCCCTCCTTGTTCCATAGGGTTTCAATGCCGCGGTAAGAAACAGGCTCCGTCTGGCGCCATGGCCTAGGCCATGGGGAAGGCGGAGCCTTGGGATCGCATTTGTTTTTAGCGGACGGCAGGCTATGGGCCCGGCCTTGGCTTATTTCTCGTCCGGCTGTTCGGGCTGTTCCGGTTGCGCAGGCTGTTCCGGAGCCGTGGGGGGGACTTGTTGCTCCTGGGCAGCGGCTTGAGCCTGCTCCTGGGCCAGGACCTCTTCATCCGGCTTTTCCAGGTCCGCCTTGCGGTCCTTGTAGCTACGGATCTCGATGGATTCCCCATTGAAGATCTTGATGAACTGATCCCCATCGATGCGCTCGTACTCCAGCAGGGCTTTCACCACCCGATCCATGGCCTCCCGATTTTCTTCCAGCACAGCCTTGGCCCGGTCGAACTGCTCCTCCAGGATGCGGCGCATTTCCGCATCCACCTTGGCGGCTACTTCCTCGGAATAGTTCCGCTGATGGCCCCAATCCTTGGCGATGAACACCTCCGTGTCCCCGCCCAGGAACACCGGGCCGATGGCGTCGCTCATGCCGAACTCGATCACCATGCGCCGGGCCAGCTCGCTGGCCCGCTTCAGGTCGCCGATGGCGCCGGTACACACATCGTCCAAGGCGATGCTTTCGGCCACCCGGCCGCCCATGCACATGCAGATCTCATCCAGGATCTTGCCCCGGGAGACATGGTTGTCGTCTGTATCCGGCATGGTCATGGTATAGCCGGCCGCAGCGCCCCGGGGGATGATGGAAACCTCGTGTACCGGGTCGCAATGGGGCATTTTCAGCGCCACGATGGCATGGCCCGCCTCATGGTAAGCGGTGACCTTTTTATCCTCGTCCGTGACCACCCGGCTCTTCTTTTCCGGGCCCACCACCGTCCGGGTGATGGCCTCCTCCAGCTCCAGCATGGTGATCTTCTTTTTCTTATAGCGGGCCGCCAGGATAGCCGCCTCGTTCAATACGTTTTCCAGATCCGCCCCGGTAAAGCCGCTGGTCCGCTTGGCCAGCACCGCCAGGGACACGTCCTCCGCCAGGGGTTTGCCCTTGGCGTGGACCTTGAGGATCTCCTCCCGGCCCTTTACGTCGGGATAGTTTACGGTGATCTGCCGGTCGAACCGGCCGGGCCGCAGCAGGGCGGGGTCCAGGATATCCGGCCGGTTGGTGGCGGCCAATACGATGATGCCCTCGTTGATGGCAAAGCCGTCCATTTCCACCAGGAGCTGGTTCAAGGTCTGTTCCCGCTCATCATGGCCGCCGCCTAGGCCTGCGCCCCGCTGGCGGCCCACCGCGTCAATCTCATCGATGAATACCACGGCAGGTGCGCATTTCTTGGCGGTGCTGAACAGATCCCGCACCCGGCTGGCGCCCACGCCCACGAACATCTCCACAAAGTCGGAACCCGAAATGGAGAAGAAGGGTGCGCCGGCTTCCCCGGCCACCGCCTTGGCCAGCAAGGTCTTACCGGTGCCTGGCGGGCCCACCAGCAGCACGCCCTTGGGGATACGGGCGCCCATTTCCGTGAAGCGTTTGGGGGAGCGCATAAACTCCACCACTTCCCGCAGTTCTTCCTTTTCCTCATCTGCGCCGGCCACGTCGGCAAAGGTGACCTTTTTGCCAGGGTCCATCTGGGTGCGAGCCCGGCTCTTGCCGAAGTTCATCACGCTGTTGCCGCCGCCCTGGGAACGGAACATGAAATAATACAGCACCGCCAGCGCGCCGATCATGAGCACATAGGGAAGCAACCCTTCCCAGATAGAGGGCTTGGGGGTGGGGTTGGCCATGGACTCCACCGGGAAGTCCGCATTGGTCACCTGATCCCGGGGGATGCCCTTGAGCTCCTCGGTAAGGATGGTCATATCCTCCCGGTAAGCTTCCAGGGAGGGGATATAGGTATAGAAATCATACTTGGCTGGGAAGGTTTCCTCGGACAATTCGCTATCGACATATAAGCCAACCAACTGCAAGTCTGTGATGTCCACATAGGACACCTTTTCATCCCGCACCAGCTGGATAAAGTCGTTATAGCTCACCTCTTCCGCCGTATTCCCCCTGGGGTCAAAGCCGGATACCAACGCGATGATGACCACCAGCAATACCAGGTAGATCAGCGGGGTGGAAAGATTTTTTTTCAAGTTTGTACCTCCATGGGTATGCAAAAATGCAGTCCTGCAAACAGCATACCACGTTTAAGCATATCGTATCCTACTAATAGTAGCACAAAAGGTTTACCACTTCAAACCCCAATCCGCTGAAAAAGGTGAAAAAACCGTGAAGGGATGCTTTACAAACCGGTTTCTTTTCACTAATATAAAGGTACCGGCTCTATGCGGGGCGGCTTGGCTCCCCGTGGGCTCGTATTCGGGCCGGAGCAAACAATCCACAAGCAGGAGAAGCATCATGTACAAAAAGGTTTCCACAACCCTGGATTTCGCAGGCCGCGAAAAGGATACCCTGGCCTTCTGGAAGCAGGCGCGTATCTTTGAAAAGAGCGTGGAGCTGCGTCGGGGCGCGCCCGCCTATACCTTCTACGATGGCCCCCCCACCGCCAATGGCAAGCCCCATATCGGCCATATCCTCACCCGTTCCATCAAGGACATCATTCCCCGCTATCGCACCATGAAGGGCTACGATGTGCTGCGCAAGGCGGGCTGGGATACCCATGGCCTTCCTGTGGAGCTGGAGGTGGAAAAAGAACTGGGCCTGGACGGCAAGGAGCAGATCGAGGCCTATGGGGTGACCCCCTTTATCCAGAAGTGCAAGGAATCCGTCTGGAAATACAAGGGCGAATGGGAAGAGATGAGCGACCGTGTAGGCTTCTGGGCCGACATGGAAGATCCCTATATTACCTATGACGACAATTACATCGAATCCGAATGGTGGGCCCTTAAGACCATCCATGAAAAGGGCCTGCTCTATAAGGGCCATAAGATCGTCCCCTATTGCCCCCGCTGCGGCACGGCTCTTTCCTCCCACGAGGTAGCCCAGGGCTATAAGGATATAAAGGAAACCAGCGCCACCGTCCGCTTCCGCTGCGCGGATGAGGATGCCTATTACCTGGCCTGGACCACCACCCCCTGGACGCTGCCCAGCAACGTGTGCCTGTGCGTAAACGCCCACGTGGAATACTGCCGCGCCCGCAAGGATGGGGAGACCTTCATCCTGGCCCGGGACCTGGTGGAAAGCGTATTGGGCGAGGGGGCTGAGATCCTGGATGTGTTCCCCGGCAGCGACCTGGTGGGCCGGGATTATGAGCCCCTGTTCCCCTGCACCGGGGCCGCCTGCGCCAAAACCGGCAAACGGGGCCATTATGTGATCGCGGACGACTACGTCACCACCACCGACGGTACCGGCATCGTCCACAACGCACCCGCCTTCGGCGAGGACGACGCCCGGGTGTGCAAGGCGCACGATATGCCCTTTATCCAGCTGGTGGATACCCGGGGCAATATGTGCGGCGGCACCCCCTGGGACGGCGCCTTTGTAAAGGATGCGGACAAGCTGATCCTCCACGACCTAAAAGAAGCGGGCCTGCTGTTTGCGGCGCCGGAGTTTGAGCATAGCTATCCCTTCTGCTGGCGCTGCGACACCCCCTTGATCTATTACGCCCGCCAAAGCTGGTTCATCAAGATGACCGCCATCCGGGACCGGCTCATGGAATACAACCGGCGCATCAACTGGATCCCCGAGACCATCAAGGAAGGCCGCATGGGCAACTTCCTGGAAAACGTCATCGATTGGGGCATCAGCCGGGAGCGCTATTGGGGCACCCCCCTGCCCGTATGGGTGTGCAAGGATTGCGGCCACGTCCATGTGGTCGGCAGCCGGAAGGAATTGTGCCAGCTGGCCCCCGGCACCCCGGAGGACCTGGAGCTCCACAAGCCCTTCCTGGATCCCATCACCTTCCCCTGCGAGAAGTGCGGCGGCGAAATGCGCCGGGAACCCGTGGTGATCGACTGCTGGTTCGATAGCGGTTCCATGCCCTTTGCCCAGTGGCACTATCCCTTTGAAAACAAGGAGCTCTTTGCCCGCCGCTACCCCGCCAACTTCATCAGCGAGGCCGTGGACCAAACCCGGGGCTGGTTCTATACCCTCCTGGCCATCTCCACCTGCCTGTTCGACGAGCCCAGCTTCCAAAATTGCCTGGTGCTGGGCCTGGTCCAGGATAAGGACGGCCTGAAGATGAGCAAGCACAAGGGCAACGTGGTGGATCCCTGGTCCGTATTGGATAAGCAGGGAGCCGACGCGGTGCGTTGGTATTTCTATACCGGCTCCATGCCCTGGCTGCCCAGCCGCTTCTCCCCGGAAGCCGTATCCGAAGCCCAACGGAAATTCATGGGTACTTTCTGGAACACCTATGCCTTCTATGTCCTCTATGCGGACATCGACGGCTTTGATCCCACCGCCCATGCCCTCCGCCGGGAAAACCTTTCCCCCATGGATAAGTGGATCCTCTCCCGGCTCAATTCCCTGGTCAAGGCTGTGGACGCCTACCTGGGGGATATCCGCATCACCGAGGCCGGCCGGGAGCTCCAGCGGTTTATCGACGACCTGTCCAACTGGTATGTCCGCCGCTGCCGCGACCGCTACTGGGGCAAGGATATGACCCCGGATAAAGAGGCTGCTTATATGACCCTCTTTACCGTCCTCAAGACCCTGAGCTTGATCTCCGCCCCCTTTATCCCCTTCATGACTGAGGAGATCTACCAGAACATCGTCCGTACCGTGGACAAGAACGCCCCGGAGAGCATCCACCTGTGCGATTGGCCCGCTGTGGACGAGAGCTTCATCGATCCCCAGCTGGAAGCCCACATGGACCAGGTGCTGGATGTGGTGGTGCTGGGCCGCAGCGCCCGCAATACCGCCAACATCAAAAACCGGCAGCCCTTGCCCGCCATGTTTATCCAGGGCCCGGCCCTGCCGGCGCTGTATTCCGCCATCATCGCCGAGGAGCTGAACGTGAAGGCCGTGGAATATGTCAACGACGCTTCCTCCTTCATCACCTACAACGTGAAGCCCCAGCTCAAGACCCTTGGGCCCCGCTATGGCAAGCTGCTGCCTAAGATCAACGCCTACCTGGCCCAGAGCGGCGTGGGCGACCAGGTGGTAGCCGCCCACAAGGCAGGCGATCCCTATACCTTCCAGCTGGAGGGCGCGTCCGTCAGCCTCGCCCCCGAGGATGTGCTGGTATCCACCGGCCAGAAGGAAGGCTTTGTGGCGGAGTCCGACCGGGATACCTCCGTGGTGCTGGATATCCGTCTGACCCCTGCCCTCGTTGAAGAAGGCTTCGTCCGGGAGCTGGTCAGCAAGATCCAGACCATGCGCAAGGAGGCGGATTTCGCCGTGACCGATCATATCGCCGTCTATTACCAGGGCAGCGATACCATCGCCGACATCTTCGCCCGCTACGGCGACGCCATCGCCGCCGATACCCTGGCCGATCAGCTTCACAACGCCCAGCCCCAGGGCTATTCCAAGGACTGGGACGTGAACGGCGAAGCCGTTTCCCTGGGCGTACAAAAACTTTAGGTCCTACGGTGCTACGCGCACGGCGGTCCTACGCGGACGGCGGTGCTACGCGCACGGCGATCGTCGCGCAACAGCGGGTGAGGTTGTCTGATGATAGTATCCTGCGGCAGGCGGATGAAGCCGCCGCTGCCCGTAGGGCATGGGCAGCGGCTTTGCCCCAGGGGGCGGGGCCGTTGCCGCGTCTCTTCCTACCATGGATTGGTTGCCCGGCCCCGTAGAGCGTGGGGCCGGGCTTTTTCTGTCCCTTTGGCGGCGGATGCCCTAGG
>OGYF01001285.1_pt1 | contig 21982 bp, 16 predicted proteins | sample 1576451 | NCBI WGS metagenome assembly OGYF01 (sample SAMEA3541505, study PRJEB24748) | human gut metagenome | biome: human gut; feature: human-associated habitat; material: faeces | place: China | collected 2012
TTCTCGTCATCGAGGGTATCCACGGCCTCAACGAAAGGCTCACGGAGAGCATCCCGGCGGATAAAAAGTATAAGATATTCATCTGTCCGCTTACGGGTACCAATATAGATTTCCACAACCGCATCGGTACGACGGACACGCGCCTGCTGCGCCGCCTTGTGCGCGACGCGCGGACGCGCGGCCACTCCGCGGAGGCGACCCTCATGCAGTGGCCCTCGGTGGTGCGCGGCTCACACCGCCACATATTCCCCTATCAGGAGTATGCCGACACGCTTTTCAACACCTCTCTGGCCTACGAAGTGCCGGTGCTGAAGGGCTATGTCACGCCGCTTCTAAAGACGGTGAAGGAGGAGTCTCCCGTTTACGGTGAGGCGACGCGCCTTTTGTCGCTTCTTGAATATGTACCGGGCATCCCCTCGGATGACGTGCCGAACCTCTCCGTTTTGAGGGAGTTTATCGGCGGCAGCTGTTTCGAATGATATACCGGAGGGTGCGGCGTTGTTTCAGCCGCCCCCGTTTGTGTTTTTAGGGCTATGAAGGCAGTAAACGAGGTTTTTTATGTTAATTCTCCATACGGCATTTGAACAAGATCTGATTTATCTGTGGGGCGAATGCTCTTTTGAAAACAGGCGGCTGCGGAGCCGGGAAAAAGAGGGGCGCTGCTTCTTGCCATGGGGTGCGAAGCCGCCGCAGCTTCGTGCCGCGCTTCGGGCGTTCGGCCTCCGCGGCGGACGCAAAGCACCTGCGGAGGAGGCTCCGACCGTATCGCTGCTGCTGCCGGCGCGCGGGAGGTTCCCGCGGCCATCGAGCCCGATATTGGGGGAGATCCACGATTCAGGAGAGCCTCCGGCTCTTGCCCCCTATTACGTGGAGGCCCTTGTCCTCAGTTTCACGGAATTTACTCAGCTTCTGCGGATCATCCGTGAGAGCGGCGAACGCCTTTCGTTTCCAGGGCTTCTCTTCGCCGACGATTTGAAATTTATGTGCCGCGCGCTGGAATACGCCGCGGTGCTTGTACAGCGCGGAACCTATATCCCCGATATGGAGCCCCGCGGCGACAGCTTCGTCTCCCAGTGGAGACCGATAATCCTCGCTAAATACCAGGACGAATTTTCATCCTTCGCGTCCGCGATGCCGCCGGTGCTCTGTGGTTTTTCGACGGACGCGCCGCTGGAGGCTCCACGCTCAAAGCGCGCGGGCGCGACGCTGCTGCTCGAATCCATGACCGATATGCTCATCCGCTCCTCGCAGCAGGGCGCGGCGGACCGCGGACGCCGGGTCAACGCCGGCAATCCCCATGAGATATGGCTGCGTTCGCTGATCTGGCAGAAGGCGCCGCTCATAAAGTGGAACGAGGAGATGGCCTCGCTCTATCCTCAGATACGCGCCTGGGCCGACTCGCTGAAGGCTGTCACCGCGCAGCCGTGGCGTCTCTTCATGCGCCTTGAGGAGCCGATCGGCGAGGGAGAACGGAGCTGGACCCTCTCCTGGCATCTCCAGTCAACGCAGGACCCGAGCCTGGTGATACCGGCGGAGCGTGTCTGGAGTCCGACGGAGGCCGAACGCGGCTGGTTCGAACATACGCAGACGAACCCGCGCCGCTATATGCTGCAGATATTGGGACACCTCGCAACGCGCGTGCCGTATATCGCGGAGAGCCTGGAGGTCCCCTATCCCTGCGAGTGCAGTCTTTCGCTTGATAATTTATTCGACTTTTTACAGAATCATCTGCCCTCGATAATGGATCAGGGCATACAGGTGCAGTTCCCCTCGACCTGGGGACAGATTTCAGACCGTCCCCGCCTCTCGGTGCGCGCCAACCTCCACGATGAAAACGCCTTCGCTCCTGGCGGCAGGATGCAGCTCTCAGACATGCTCGACGTCGACTGGTCCGTGGCGCTCGGTGACGACATCCTCACCGAAGAGGAGCTGGCGATGCTGACAGAGCTCAAGACCCCGCTCACCAGTATCCGCGGCCGCTGGGTGATCCTCTACCGCGACGAAGTGGAGAAGATCACGGCGGCACTCAAAAAGCTTCCCGACAAGATCGAACGGAAGGAGGCGCTGCTTTCGTCGCTGCGGCAGGAACATATGGATGCGCCGTTATCCGAAGTGACGGGTTCGCCCTGGCTCGCCAACGTCCGTTCCCTGCTCATCGGTACGGAACCGCTTGAGGAGATGGAGGCCCCGGAGGGCTTTGCGGGGCGTCTGCGCCCCTATCAGGCAAAGGGGCTGGCCTGGCTTGCGCGCCTTGTGCGGCTCGGGATGGGCGCCTGCCTCGCCGACGACATGGGACTGGGCAAGACTGTGCAGACCCTGGCCCTCATCAAGAATCTGCGGCTTATGGGGGAGCGCCGGCCCGTGCTGCTCATCTGTCCCACCTCGGTGATGGAAAACTGGCGGCGTGAGACGGAGCGCTTTATTCCCGGGACAAAGACCCTCATACACCACGGCATGAAGCGAAACAAAAAGAATCTCTTCACCGACGAAGCCCTCGCGGAGACGCTCGTCATCTCCTCATACTCGCTGCTCTACCGCGACAACTCCCTGTTTTCAAAGGTGGAATGGGCGGGGATAATCCTCGACGAGGCCCAGAATATCAAGAACCCGGACACCTGCCAGTCGCGCGCCGCGCGCTCCATCCGCGCCGACTGGCACATCGCGCTGACAGGCACGCCCGTGGAGAATCACGTCGGCGACATGTGGTCGATAATGGAATTCCTCATGCCCGGACTCATGCCGAACCGCGCGCGCTTCTCGCGTGAGATACTGCGCCCCGTGCAGGCGGGGGAGAAGAAGGCGATGGACAGGGTGCGGTGCATGACCGCCCCCTTCATTCTGCGCCGCCTGAAGACAGATAAAGAGATAATCAGCGACCTGCCGGAGAAGATCGAGAGCAAAGAGTTCTGCCCGCTCTCCCGTGAGCAGGCGACGCTCTACAGCGCCGTCACCTCCTCGCTTGAACGCGAGATCGAGGGCACGGAGGGCATCCGGCGCAAGGGGGTCGTGCTCGGCGCGATCACGGCGCTGAAGCAGATCTGCGACCATCCGCTGCTCTATTTGAAGGATAAATCCGAGATAGACAACCGTTCCGGGAAACTCGCGCGCCTCGCTGAAATCGCGGAAGAGATGCTCGCCTCGGGAGACCGCGCGCTTATCTTTACACAGTACGCCGAGATGGGCGAACTGCTCAAAAAATTCATTCAAGAGACCTTTGGCCGCGAGGTGCTCTTCCTGCATGGCGGCGTGCCGCGCGAGAAGCGTGACGAGATGGTACGGCGCTTCCAAGAGGAGGAAGAGGGACCGCCCTTCTTCGTTCTCTCGCTCAAGGCGGGAGGCACGGGGCTGAACCTTACGCGCGCCAACCACGTCGTGATGTTCGACCGCTGGTGGAACCCTGCCGTGGAACAGCAGGCAGTCGACCGCGCATACCGCATCGGACAGCGGAACAATGTACAGGTGCATTATTTCTGCTGCCGCGGCACGCTGGAGGAAAAGATCGAATCACTGATCGAGGCGAAGCGGGAACTTGCCGATATGCTCGTCGGCACCGGCGAGAGCTGGCTCTCAGATCTCAGCGACAGCGACCTTCACGAGCTATTCTCGCTTGAGAGAGAGGCGGTGGACAACATATGATGTCTTCATTTGAACGCGAAGAAAAATTTTATAAGTATAGAAAGCCGCGTGAGACAAAGTGCGGGATCAAGTCGCGTACGGCGCGCGGCCACGTCTACGGCTCGAACTGGTGGTCGCGCCGCTGGGTCGAGGTCATGGAAAGGTGCATCGATTCCGGGAGGCTCGCGCGCGGCAAGAGCTACGCCCGCAAGGGACAGGTCGTCAACATCCAGTTGGAGCCAGGGCTGGTGACGGCCTTCGTGCAGGGTTCGCGCAAGACGCCCTATCAGATACGCTTCGGCTTTGAGACGGTCTCGCCGGAGGCTCGCGAGCTGATACTCTTCCGCTTCCGGGAGAGCGCCGCTTTGGCCGCGAAGTTGCTGGCGGGGGAGATGCCGGAGGAGATTGAGACGATCTTCAAAGAGTCGGGAACGCCGCTGTTCCCGACACGGGAGGCGCTGCGCCGCTTTAAGTGTACCTGTCCCGACGACGCCTCGCCCTGCAAACATATCATCGCGGTGCTTCTGATACTTGGCGAGGAGCTCGAAGACGATCCCTTCTTGCTGCTGAAACTGCGCGGACTGGATAAAGAGTCGCTGATAAACCTGCTGACCCTTGAGAGCGCCCAGGAGGGTGAACTTACGGAAGAGTCCGGCGTGGACTACGAGCTGGTCTCTGAGGGCGAGCTTTCGGGGGGAGCGGAAGAGGCGGAGATGAGCGCCGTTATCCGCGACGAAGAACCCTCTGCCGACGAGGACTGGTTCCGCGGCGGCGAGTTCTCCTGCGAGCGCGCGGAGCAGGAGGGACGCCGCGCCGCCGCGCTTGACGTGATGAACGACTTCCCCTTCTGGCGCGGCGAACATCCATTTCGCCAGACGCTGGCTCCCTTCTACGAACACGCCGCGGTATATGCCTGCGAAATACTGACGGGGGAAAAGAAAAAACCGGTTGGCAGACCGCGAAAACTGATATAAATATGGTGCCGGGAGCTTGGAGTCTCCATGTTTATCAATGTCCATAACTGCTTGGCAGTTTCGCTCAAAATTTGTCGGGTCTCTGTGTTAGAATTGGTGCATCGGCTTTTCAAGCTGCGGAGGCGAAGTGTTGCGTAAAAAAACTTGGCAGATAGCTTTGCTTATACTCTTTGTCCTGATCCTATGTCCCGCCGTCTCCGTCTCCGCCGCGGCGAAGACGGTGCGTATCGCCTTCCCGCTGCAGGATGGTTTCTCAGAATTCGACGATAAGGGTATGATCGGCGGATACAATTATGAGTACCTCGAAAAACTGGCGGAATTCAATAACTGGAAATGCGAATACATCAAAATAGACGACGAGTCGTTCGAGAGTCGGGTCAATAAATCATTTCGTTTGCTCATCTCGGGAGAGGCGGATATCGTCGGTACAACCATGTACCGGCCTGGGCTGGAAAAGCGTTTTTCCTATCCAAAGTCCTCCTACGGCACCGTTTACACCACCCTCAGCGCGCTGGAAGACGACTATCGAAAAAAAGACCTGAACAACTTTCTCTCCAGCCATCTGCGGATCGCGACGCTGAAGCTGTCGGAGTACAGGCGCCGAGAGCTGGAGATGTTCCTGCCGCGCGGCGCCTACGATTATGAGATCGTCGAATGCTCCGATACCGCGGAGCAGATAGAGGCTCTTAAAAGCAACAGGGCGGATGTGATGATGGATATCTCCATTCATTTTCACAAGGGGCTTGTCGAAGTCGCCCGCTTTGCTCCGTGGCCTATCTTTCTGGTCGTAAACAGCGAGCGCCGCGATATCCTCGAAGAGCTTGACGAGGGGATGCGGAAGATATCGATCACTTTCCCCAATTACCAGAATGTCCTTTATGAAAAATATTTTGGAAAGCGGCGCAACGACTTTTCAATCAACGACAGAGAACGCGCCTATATAAAAAAGACCGCGTCGGTCAAGGTGCTCTGCATCGAAAAGGGAGCTCCATATGTCTTTAAAGATTCCAACGGAGTATTACGCGGCATGTCTGTCGAGCTGCTGAAGGTATTCTCTGAAAGCATCGGGCTACGGCTGGAACTTGTCTCCGCCCCTCCGACGGGCGATATTCAAAAGCTGGCCGCCTCGGGAGAATATACCTTGATTGCCGGCATAAAGTCGGCCATAGACATAGTCAAGGGCGGCGGGCGCGTCAGCACCCTGCCCTTCTCCAATGTGGAAGATGTGAACTTTGTAAGCGACGGTTACTTCGACAGGGACAAAAAGATCAAAACGATGGCGGTTCTGAGCGGCTCGCGGACTGACGGCGAGCTGACCGATGGGTGTGAGATAAAATATTATGACGACATCGAAGCGGCCATCGGGGCGGTAGAACGCAGAGAGGCGGACTTTGGCATCGGAAACAGCCGGACGGTGGACTTTTATGTTTCGCAGAACAGATTCAATGTGAAGGTGATCCCCAGCCAGAATAAATTTTCCACGATTGGCTTCGTCGTCTGCGGCGATGAGAACCTGCCGCTTCTTGCGATGCTCAACAGATATATTGAGGCGATCGACAACAACGAGCTCTACAATATCACGCTGGACAGCTTCACCTATTCGGAGAAAAACTCGCTTGTACTCTTCGCCCGTCAGAACCCGCTGGCGGCGACCGTGATCTTCATGATCTTCGGCGGTTTGACGGCCTCGGGGCTGCTGCTCTGGTTCTTCCACCGCCGGGAGATGGAGCGCAATATCGTGCTGGAACGTGCGAACGCCGCAAAAAGCGACTTCCTCTCGCGCATGAGCCATGACATGCGCACGCCGATGAACGCCATCATCGGCCTCTCGGAATTTGCCGGCGGTGAAAGGGATCCGGACGAGATGCGGCGCAGTCTGGACAGCATCAACAACGCGGGGAAATACCTCCTCTCGATCATCAACGATACCCTTGATATGAGCAAGATTGACAGTAATATAATGACGCTCGTCCCCGTAAAGTTCACCTTTGAGGAGCTGTTTGACGAGATAAACAACATCATCCTGCCGCAGGCACAGGCAAGGGGCATAACTTTTGACTGCGATATATACGCCGACCGGAGCTTGGTATACAGCGCGGACAAGACGAGGATAGAGCAGATACTGGTCAACCTGCTTAACAACGCCGTGAAGTTCACGCCGAAGAGTGGGCGTGTCCTTCTCTCCCTCAAAACGACGGAGGGGAACGGCGGCAGGGTGTGGCTCACAGCGAAGGTGAAAGACGACGGTATTGGCATCACGCCGGAGTTCCAAAAGAGGATGTTCGAGCCCTTTTCACTTGACGTGGAGCACCAGGGCGGAGCGACCGGCGGTACCGGGCTGGGGCTGTCGATAGTGAAAAGGCTCGTAGAGCTGATGGGCGGCACCTTGAAATGCGAAAGCGCCGTAGGGAAGGGCACCGAATTTACCGTGAAGATCCCCATTGCCGCGACGGATGAGCGGCGTCTTTTCCATGAGCGGGCGCCGCAAAAAGAGGAAGCGGACGCAGCGGATCTCTCCGGCCTCAGGGTGCTGTTGGTCGACGACCATAAACTTAACATTTTGGTGGCGAAAAAGCTGCTTGAAAGAAAAAATATCACCGTTGACGTCGCGGAAAACGGCCGCGAGGCCCTCGACAAATTCCGCGCCGCCGCTCCGGGCTTCTACGACGCCATCCTTATGGATATCAGGATGCCCGTGATGGACGGCCTGGAGGCGACGCGGCTTATTCGCGCCGAGGAGCGTGATGATGCAAAAAAATACCTATCATTGCCATGAGCGCCAATGCCTTCGACGAGGACGTGCGTCTAAGTCTGGATGCCGGTATGGACGTACACCTCTCCAAACCTGTGGAGCCGCAGTTGCTTTATGAGACACTGGAGAAATTCACAAAGGAGCGTCCATCTTAATTAAGGGTGCCCGCCGGAGGTTCCGCGGCGCGGCATAATTCGCTAAAACTCGTAGGTGAAGCCGACCCGGAAATTACGCCCAGGCGCGCCGTAAATATCTTCATGTCCGTAAACGCCGGTCACGTCATCGCAGTAAAATTCGTCGAAGATGTTGTTTATTTTGAGATAGAACGTAAGGTGCTCCGAAGTTTTGTAATTCACAGCCATATCTACGACCCAGAATGACGAGACCGGATATGTTCCGTAAAAAAGATTGGTTCTGGAGGCGTATTGGCGAGAACCCTTCCTCCCCATCACACCGCGCCCGAAGAGTACGACGGTGAGGTCCCTGTTTTTATAATTGAGCCCCACCTTGATCTCGCCGTTGGGATAATTGCTGCTGTAGCTCTCCTCTCCCTCTGCGTCAACATTCTTATATCTGATCCAGGCGTAGCCGAGGGTGGCCTTGAAATGTTCGTCCAACTGCCGCGTGACGTTTGCGCGGAAGCCCCAGACCTTTTCACGATCTAAATTTTCATATTTTTTGATTTCTTTGTTGTAACTGATAGTATTTTTTCCGCGGCGGTAAAAGAGGTTTGCGTCTATGACCGTGTCGTTGTCTGGCGCGTGCTTGACGCCGAATTCGTATGTCTGGCCGCTCTCCGGCGAAAGGTCTTTATTGCCGTAGCCGCTGAAGAGCTGATACTGCGAGGGCGGCACGAAATAATCCTTGGCGCTGAGGTAGAGATTCGTCTTTTCGTCCGCCGCGAGGCCGAGCGTGACCGAGGGCGAGAGCCTGCCGCCGGCGATTGAATGGCGGTAATAGCGCGCGCCGAGCGTAAGGCTGTAGCGGCCGTCGAAGTCCCAGTTGTCCTCCGCGTATAACGAGTAATGGTAATAGCTCTCATTGGAGTAGGTGAACAATAGGTCCGCCCAGTCGTCTATCGTTTCGTGGGAATATTCAAGGCCAGCCGCGAGCTGGTGCTTCTCATGCCACTTCAGACGGTACTGGTCGGAGAAGCCCCAGGTCGTAGTGTCGGCCTTGCCGTCGATCATATCCTCCGCAGTGCTGAAATTCTGCCCGTTGAATGTGCTCCTGATGCGGTAGAGGGAGAGGAGATTGTCGCTCTCCTCGGAAAACTGGGTGCGGTAGGCGAGGATCAGCCGCTGCTGCTTCTCGTAGAAACTTGCGGGCGGCCTCATGCCGTGCTGCTGCCGGAAATAGGTCCCGGTGTGCACCGTATCCGATTCGTAATTGTCAAAGGCCAGCGAAAGCGTGCTTCTTCCGCTCGTCTTCTTCCAGAACTTCGCGCTGATATTCTCCGCGTCGCCGTCGGAGATATAACGGTTTCCGTTACCGTCCTTGTAATCCGAGGAGCGCCGCTTGTTGGCGCTCAGCCTCCATGAGAGATCTCCGTCGCCGCTGGCGGCGTAGAGGCGGTAGTCCTGAAAGCCGAAGGTGCCGTTCTCCGCGCCGAACTTGAAGACATTTTTCTCCGGCGCCTTGGTGATGATATTCACCACGCCGCCCTTGGCGTCCGCGCCGTAGAGGGTGGAGGCGGAGCCGTTGAGTACCTCGATACGCTCGATGCTGTCGAGATTAGGCATGCTCTGGAAGTTAAAGACGTTGAACATGCTGGTGTTGGTGTTGGCGCGGATGCCGTCAATGACCACGACGATCTGCGAAGAGCCGTTGATTTCGAGTGTCTGCATGTTCTCATAGCCAACGCCGTTGCCGTAGGTGTCGACCGTCACGCCGTTCAGCGATGAAAGCGCCTCCGCGAGATCCGCGAAACGGTTTTCTTCAATATCCTCCGCCGTAATGACTCTCACGTCGGCCTTCGCGTCAAAGGCCCGCTCGTCGATCCGCGAGGCGGTCACGACCACCTCGCCAAGCTCCGCCTCGGCGGCTGCGGCGGAGCTTGAGAGGCCGGCGAAAATAAGAAGATTTATCGATATTAATATCAAGTATTTAAACATTGACTTTCCCCTGGCGGTGTTTTCTGTTTCATTAATCTTATCACAGCTGCTGAGAGAAAGACTAAAATGATTTGACGAATCTGTATTTTTTACAAATCGAAAAATCCGGCGCGGCTCTATTATGCCGCCGGTCAATTTATACGGCGGCGATATAGACTCTGACGCGGAAGGCAGTTATCTTCGGCGGTTTCATGAATAAAATAGCCTTACCCTAAATGATAACTAGGCCTCCGCTTTGCGAAAGATCAAATAAAATTCCTAGATGTTATGGTAAATTTTTTTTGTTTCTTCGAACTGATAGGCGACGGCCTTACCGACGATTTTGAATTCCTTGGCGTCGGAGGCGTCCTCGGCCGGGACATAGATCGCGTCGCTGTTGCTGCCGGAAAAGAGATAGAGGGCACCGCTCTTTGTATACTGCGGACGCTTCAGCGTCAGCTTGCCCTTATAAAACACAAGGGCGATATCAAAATTTGCCACACGCTCCGCGGGGTTAATGACCACATAACTGCCTTCGCGTACGGCGAATTTTTCAAAAGACCTGTCGCGCGCGATAAACGCAAAAGGCGGGTTTTGCGGCTGTATCGTACCGATAAGGGTTTTAGGGATGAGGATGTGTTCAGTGCTGACTGATATTGTATCCGTTGAGGGGATGATATTATACGAATCGCTGCTGGAAAGCACGGGGACGACGATCCTGTCGTCAGCGCTGTAGGCGTACATGGAATGCTTGAGCGGCGAGGCGATGCCGGTGGCAAGGTATTCTACAGAAACCCCTAAAATATTGGCGATAGCGACCGCGTCGCTCACCTTAGGCTCCCGCTCTTCCCTCTCATAACGCGCGATCGTCTCAGCGTCCACCCCTAACGGCTCTGCGATATCATAACGTTTTAAACCTTTTTCCCTGCGCAGACGACCCAAGCGGGCGCCAAAAGTTTCCATATGCTCACCTCACCATATAAAGCTACCTCATTATGGTGGTGGCTTCAACGATTATATTATCGTAATAAATCATCTATAAAATGATTAATATGTTTGACACTATAAATTTATAGTATAAAATATGGCTATTACAATAAAAAGATAGCATTGTCATTTGGATTTTTACAGAAAAAATCCAACAGGTTGTTTGTTGTCTTTTTTTGAAAAACAGGCGGCGTGTCCGCCTTTTTTACACAGTTGTATCAAGTTGATTTTAAAAAATTATTGTGAAGGCACAGGTGATGCGAAAAGCAGATTTTTCAATAACGTACGGCGCGGTTGAAGGTTTAAGCGAGGATTTATTAGTCCAAACGGAGGTATGTAGATGAAAAGAACTGCATGGATTTTTGCGGCGTTATGCGCGGTACTTGTTCTGTCAATTTCGGCAGTCGCTGGAACAGCGGGAGGCGTGCACTATAAGGTAAGAGGAGACGATACGTGGAAAGATGCGCAGAGTGGGGATATTAGAAATATTGAGGAGGCGCAGCTTTACGGGGAGTGGCGCGATAAGGAGATATGTCTTTACGGCGTGGACGAAAATACAGGCGATGCCACAACTTCTTTTGATTTGGTATTGTCCGGCGACTTCGACTTCAAGAGGAGCGATACCCCGAACGCCCCGTGGCTGTTCGTATGTGGGGGTATCGCTGGCGGCAACAACATCAATGCAGCCACCACAAAAAGCGGCGGTTCTTGGCTTAATGTGACTGCCAACAGCGGCGCAAAATTTGACCTAAGCAACGGCGGCGTTTCTTTTCTCGGTGGAGACTTTGCCTACAGCGGCAACAGCGTGACGACTAACGAAACGCATGTTGTGTTAGGTGGTGATTCCCCTGTATTCATACCGGATATGAATGACGAGAATGATTTCGGTTTTTATGGGGGAAGCCATGTAAGCAATAAGAGCCGTCATGTTACTAGCGGCGACTCGGGTATAACTTTGGCGGGGCCGTGGAAGATGGCGGAGCCGGAGGGCATGGTTGACGTCGGGGTCCTCTATGGAGGAGATCAGGCATATGACGACGGATCGACATCGATCATCAAAGGCATAAGCTATGCCTATCTTGGCGATGACGACTGCGCGGTCTCCGCGGTCTACGCTGGAAGTGCGGCGGACAGTAACTCTCTTTCATACATCGAGGGCATGACAGATCTGGGGCTTAAAAAGGGAAGTTTTGAACGGGCGGTCGCCGGCTCATGGGCAAGGGGAAAAGCCACCGCCTATGTGGCGCGTACAAATGTCGAAGTCCGCAATATAAAGGCAATAAATGACGCCGTCGTCTACGGCGGCGGATATGCCGGCTCTCAGAATAATATCGGCCACCCAGACCTGGTTTCACACAGCATAGTAAGCGGAGATACATACATTCTTGTTGAACCTAAGGACGGATTTGTAGGACGCGGCGTCAACCGTATCTTTGGCGGCGGATACAGCAGAGGCCCCGGTATGGCGGAGGTTCGCGGAAGCACGAATATAGTGATAAGCGGTGATTTGGCGCTGGAGGTCATAAAGCCGCAGGATGAAGAGAATACCTGGGCGCATATCAGCGCGGGCGGCTACCGCAGAGCCAACACTACCGTCTCCAACGATGTGAAGGGCGACGGCAATATCACCTTCAAAAATATCGCGGATATATCAAAGCTCATGCACAATACGACGCTCAACGGGCAGGGACACCTGCGTAAAGCTGATAAAGGCGCCGAATTGGAACTTTACCCCAATTCCGTCGTTGGCACCTCGCGCCTGATATTCGACAATGTCAAGGGTACGACCAGCGCCAGAACCTTCCAGTTTGACGAGATCATCTTCAAAAACGGAAGCAATATGACCTTCCGCCATTCACTGTCGCAGCTATATTCAGATGACGACAGAGACAAGGAGACGGCTACGCTTATCGTGGAAAAGGGCAGCACCCTTCGTATTGCGCCGGACACTATCGACAATACCGGAGACCCGGTTCTCGGCAACGCGAAGATCGACGGTACGCTCATCGTCAAAGATGGCATGACGCTGATCCTCAACAACAGCCTTGAAAAGGGCGAGGGCGCGAAGATCGAAGGCAACATCGTTGTGAGAAAGGTAAACCCGGAGGAGCCGCCCATTAAGCCGGACGACGTCAACGTCATACCGGTAAAGCCGGAGACGGTAGATAATATCGGAGATATCCCAGACAACGTCCGAGTGCTCGTTGAAAAACAGCCTAACGGCGACATAGTCGTGACTTCGGCGAAATTCGCCGCCGCCGTGGCTTCCAGCGACGTCAACGGCACGGTCGACACGAACCTGATCAAATCCATACCGGTGTTCAAGACCGTCGTATCCGCGGACAAGACGGCGCTCGCGTCGTTCAGGGGCAGGCTGGATGAATTTTCCTCCCACAAGTTCAAAGATATCGTGCTCTGTAAGGTGATACCGGGTAAGGTCCTCAAGTTCGCTTTCCAGAGTCTGCCGAAAAAGATCGAGTCAGGCGAATTTGCGATCACGACCGCAGACGGTACGGCGGTCGAGGCGAACGCTTCGCCGAAGGCGGGCGTGGAGTATCTCATCAGCTTTGCCGTCGCGGATAACAGCGAGTATGACCTCGACAAGACAAAGGGAAATATATTGGACCCGGCGGTGCTCTCCGTCAACCAGTACCGGCTCACGCTCTCCGCGACGGAGCTCTTATTGGCGGAGGGGCAGTCCAAAACCTTAACGGCATCCGGTCTTGCCCCCGGAGCGACGCTAAAATGGGAGAGCAGCAACGACAAGGTGGCGGCGATTGAAGGTTCCGGTGAGGAGATAACGGTCAAAGCTCTCAGCGCCGGCAAGGCGAATATCACCGTAAAGGACGGTTCCGCTGCCGTGACCTGCAGGGTGACGGTGACGAAGGGCGGTTCTGGCGGAAGCTCCGGCGGCGGCTGTAATTCCGGCCTCGCCGCGGTGGTCCTCGCCGCGCTCATCCCGCTCTTCTTCCGCAGAAAGAGCAAGGCCGTTCATTAAGTAACCTCAAACGGAGGACAGGTCCGCCTGTCCTCCGTTTTCATTTTTCCGCGGGTTTGGGAGCTTTTATCTTATCAATAAGGAGTGATTCAAATGGACAACGGCAAGAGACTGGCGATTCAATTTCTGCATCCCGGCAGAGAAAAGACCGAAGAGATAATCATCGGAAATGCCGATGGAAAGCCATGTCAGCTGCACGGACGCAAGTTTGTCGAGGGCTGCGGGGATTATATTGCGGATGAATTAAAGGATAAAAGAGCTCATCCTAAGCAGTTAATGTTCTGGTGTGAATACGAGCAGCAGCTGGAATACAATAAATTATGCGGCAGGCCTCATGTTGATGGCTACCCAAGGTACATTCAGACGTTAAGACCGGCCTGCTATCGGCAGAGCTGCGGCGAAATAGCCGGATGTATCAACACCGACCCCTATATATTTGGCAGGTATATGCTCTATTCAAATTGCCGGCAAAAAAGAAGTCCTCTTTTGAGAAATCTGCTGCCGGGGTCGGTCATCGTCTTCGGGAGCAGAGTGAACGGCCTTTTTTGTTTCGACACGGTGTTCGTCGTCTCACGACCGCTTTGTACCTTTACTAGAAGGGACGGCAGGGAGGTGCTGGGGAAATTAAAGGATGAGGGCGCGATCTCGGAAAACTTCTGGCAGGCCACGGTCGAGCCGCTGCTCCATGACGATAACGCGAAAGACTGCGAATTTGTCTTATATGAAAGCGCCACCTATCAGAATCCCATAGACGGTATGTACAGCTTCTTCCCCTGCAAACTGAAGGACGAGATCGGCTTCCCGCGTCCGGCGGCAACATACGTCAACATAAGCCATAAATTGAACGCCAACTTCAAGGTTTTAGCGTCTGATGAGGATATTGGCGAATGTCTCCGCGTTTGGGAATCTCTCCGGCGCGACGTGCTGGAAAACGGCCTCTGTCTGGGCGTCAGAGCGGAAGAGCCTGGCGAGCGAGAACGGCCAGCTGGTATTTGAGAGCCATTTCTTATTTTAACTTTTGACGGGGCGAGGTGCCGGCGGTTTGCGCCGACGGCACGGTTCTTCCCGCTGCTTTTGAAAAATATTCGGTTATATTTTTGCGTTCTTTTTAAGCGGAGCTTCAATATCACGGCCGCCGTACATGACTCGGATAATTGTGACGACGGCTTTTTCTATGTTAAGAATGTAAAATACGCAGTAGCTGCCGACAGGCATGACGCGGAGCCCACGACTGTGCCATGGCTCATTCTCATATTCACGAAAGCGTTCCGGCATTTGGCTGAGGCTTATGATGCTTTTTTCTAGGCGGTCAAGCTGTCCGCGGGCATTTTCAGGCGACCGCAGTTCAAAAGCGATATATTCGTACACGCCGCGGAGGTCGGCATCCGCCTGCGCCGAAATTTCAATTTCAAAGATCATAATCTTTGTGGATGTCAGCAAATGCTCTGCCTGCCGGTTTAGTTCGCCCAGCTTTCGCGTCGGCATATCCTCTTTCCAGTTCGGCATTTATCTCCGCGTCGGATAAAGCTCTCATGTCCACTGGACGTGCGGAAGGAATCTTCACCTCAAAGGGAAGCCCTCTATGAAGAATGATCTGTTTGTAAAACATATTGATAGCGTTCGAGGCTGGGATTCCGAGCGCGGAAAGTATGCCTTCCGCCTGCTCTTTAACGTCCGGTTCGATTCGCGCATATAAATTTGCCGATTTAGCCGCCATAGTGCATCACTCCTTTCAAAAGTTTTCTGCATCCTTATTATATGCGTATGTCAGTACAACAGCAATACTAAAAGATCTGCCAGCAGCGGCTGGGCGTCGTCATTTTTAGCGCTTTCACAACGTTCGCCGTAAATTACCTTAGAAATATTAAGAAAAATGACGCGGTTTCCCTTCTGTAAATGTTCACTGCGACCTATCACTGCCATGTGAAAGCGAAAAATGCCGCCGCCCAGCCGTCGCTGGCTGCTCAATTTTTCTGTTAATAGACTTGATGTGTTTGCCCTGAGGCTGCCAGCCGGTACGGCCGCAGGCGGTCGGCTTTAATGCTTTTATTCAGGAAATAAGCGCCGCCGTTTTTCACTTTATTTCAATATCGCAGACCTCGGAATATCAAAAAATACGGAGGCGAAGCGGTGCCGCCCTTCGCCTCCGTATTTTTTAGCCTTTTGCCGTATCTCTTATTTCTTTTTCTCCTTCGCCCATTCGGCCTCCAGCTTTTCCAGTTCGTCGATGGTGATCTTTTTGTAGCCTTTGGGCTCGTTGAAGAGGCTGGGGTCCTGAGGGGCCATCTTTATCTTCTTGTATTCGTAGGAGACGGCGCCGTTCATCGATTCCATTTTTACGGGGATGGGGAAGCCGGTACGGTACCACTCGTAGTATTGGTCCTGTGTCTCGCCTTTGTTGTATTTGACGGTGACGAGGAATTTTTTCAGGCGGTAGCTGTCGACCATCTCATAACCGAGGTCTTTGCGCGAGAGGTCTCCCGTGTCCTTCGGCGCGCCGGTCTCTCCGATATCTCCGGGGATAACGCCCCAGAATTCCTCCTCCACATAGACCCTCTTCTTCGGGAAGATGATCCACATCACCTTTTTGTCGGCGCGCGTCACCTCAATCTCGTCCATGCCCTCCATCTCAAAGCGGGATTTTTGCCCCGTCATGTATATCTTTCCCTTGCGCACGGAGTCGCCGTCTTTTTCGACGAATTCGGCGCTGAAATCCATCGCGAGGGCCTGCAGCGCGAAGGCCAGGATGAGGATTGCCGCCGAGGCGGTGATTATCGTTATTTTTTTCAGTTTCATGCTGTACCTCTCTTTACTTTTGCTTCGCCGCCTCACCCAGGGTAATGACAGCGGCGTTTATTCTGATATTATATAATATAGTCGCCTGCGTGGCCGCGCACCGATTAAATTTATGATACGCCGGTGATATCGTGCTTTATGGAATTTTTCTGAGTGTAGTTACCTGTTTTTGTTGGGGCAGCACCTCTTTTCTGCTGCGGGGGATAAAGGGGCTGGACGCATCGGAGATGTCGCTGATGCGCTCATGCGGCGGCCTGCTCTGCGCCGTCGGGCTGGTCTCTTTCGTGCACGGGGCGGATGTGGCGCGGCTGGGGGCCTCGGAGGCGCTGATTTTTGCCGCTCTCGTGCTCTGCAACAACGTCATCGGCGACGTCTTTCTATTTTTCGCGCTGCACCGGCTCGGCGTCGCGCGCGGCTCGGCGATAGCCAGCTCCTACCCGATTCTTGTCGCGCTTGCCTCGTACCTATTCTTCGGTTCGCCGCTTACGCTGACGATAATCACCGGTACGCTCTTTGTCGTCGCCGGCGTCGCTTTGCTCTGCCATTCGGACAAGGACGAGGGAAAGCTTTCCGTCTCCGGCCTTGCCTATGCCTTCCTTGCCAGTATTTTCTGGGCCGCGGGGCTCGTATTCAATAAAGAGCTGCTGGTGGAGGGGCTCTCTCCCGCGACGATTGTGCTGGGGCGCGGCGTCACCTTTTTTACGCTCGCCTTTCTGATCTGGTTTTTTCGCGTGCTTGTGGTCAAGAAAGATCTTAACGCCTGGCGGGTCTTTCTCAAGAGGGATTCACTTTACGGCCTGCTGGCGGGGATCTGCTCGCTGGGCTTCGGCGCCTGGTTTTATTCGCGCGCGCTGGAGTATGTCTCTCCCGCCGTCGCCACGCCGATAGGGGCCTCAAACCCGATAATCGCCTCGATACTCGCGATGTTTGTCTATAAGGAGAGGATACGCCCCTCGCAGTGGGCGGGGATCGCGCTGGCGGTCGGCGGTTCGATACTGGTGACTTTATAGGCGGCTATGGCCGGACAGGCCGCCTGTGTTAAGACAAGCCATAGTTTGTCAGCCGTCCGTTCGATAGAATGACGCCCTCCCGAATACAGACGGGAGGGCGTCGGTTTTTCTTGTTGGATTCTTCGCTCCCCGGGGTTAAGCCGGGGATTTTGTGTTTTTAGAACGCGGGAACGATGCCCTTCGGCACAAGATTCTTGTTGATGTAGTCTTTGACCTCTTTGGAGTTGGAGGCCTTCACGAGCGCCTTCACCGCGGGGCTGTCCTTATCCGCGCCGCGCACGACGAGGACGTTCGCGTAGGGGGAGTCCTTGCCCTCGATCACGATCGCGTCTTTGGCGGGGATGAGGCCCGCTTCACCGGCGAAGTTGGTGTTGATGACGGCGGCGTCCACATCCTGAAGGGTACGGGGAAGCTGGGCGGCGTCAAGTTCGCGGATCTTGAGGTTCTTCGGGTTCTCGGTGATGTCCTTTGCCGTCACAAGCTCTCCGGCCTTGACCTTGATAAGGCCGCTCTTCTCAAGCAGGCGCAGGGCGCGGGCGCAGTTCGTCGCGTCGTTGGGGATCGCTATCTGCGCGCCGTTCTTGAGTTCGTCTATCTTCTTGATCTTCTTTGAGTAGAGTCCCAGAGGCTCGATGTGTATCTTCGCGACCCAAACGAGATCATAGCCTCTCTCTTTGTTGGTGTTCTCAAGATAGGGGATGTGCTGGAAGAAGTTCGCGTCGAGGGCCTTTTCGGCTAGCGCGGTGTTCGGCGTCACGTAGTCGGTGAATTCGACGATCTTGAGGTCATAGCCGTCCTTCGCGACGAGCTCCTTGACGACGTTCATGAGATCCTTGTGCGGGAAGGGGGTGACTCCGACCTTGATCTCTTTGCCGGCGGCGAAGGCGGCGGCGGGGATGATGAGTGCGGCGAGAAGTGCGAGTGCAATTTTCTTCATTGTGTTTTTACTCTCCTTTTGGTTTTTTTATTTAAGTTCGTTTTACCTAAATAACTACTAACGCATATTCCGCTGATTAGATGTATCAGCCGCTAAACGGGCAGGCTCCTGCTTTAGGCGCGTGGTGCTCATTTCATATTCTATTCGACACCACCTCCGTTATCTGATCTTCTCGTAGACATAGTTTCCGGCGTACTGGATCACCTGGACGATCACGATGAGGATCGCGACGGAGTATACCATTACGTCTGTCTGGAAACGGTTGTAACCGTACTTTATCGCAAGGTCGCCGAGTCCGCCCCCACCTACGACGCCCGCCATCGCGGAGTAGCCGAGGAGGTTTATCGCGACGATCGCCCAGTTGAGGACTATCGCTGGCATCGCCTCTTTTATCATCACGCCGAAGATGATCTGCGTGGTGGAGGCTCCGAATGACCTCGCCGCCTCCACGACGCCGCGGTCGACCTCAAGCAGGCTGCCCTCCATGAGGCGCGCCACGAAGGGCGTCGCCGCGATCGTCAGCGGCACTATCGAGGCGGTGCTGCCGATAGAGGTGCCGGCGATGAGGCGTGTCAGCGGGATGATCGCGATCAGCAGGATGATGAAGGGGAAGGAGCGGAGCAGGTTCACCGCCACGTCGAGTACGCCGTATATGGCCTTGTTGGGCTTCAGTCCGTTCGGCCCCGTGATTATCATCAGGATTGCCACGCCGGAGCCGAATATCCCCGAGAAGAAGGTGGAGACGACCACCATATATATAGTTTCCCAAAGCGCCGCTACAAGCTCACTGCCCATCTTTCATTACCTCCCAGTACATCTTGTTTTCTCCAAGCCATTTTTCGATATTCGCCACGTCCTCGTCGGCGACGTTTATGATGAGGAAGCCCATCACCGTCTCGCGGTACTTTTCGATGCGCCCGCCGACGATAGAAAAGTTGATGTCAAGGTCGCGCGCCATATTCGTGATGATGCTGTCGTTGGCGACCTCGCGCGGGAACATCAGGCGGATGTTGGTGCCGGAGGGGATGACGGCGTAGTCGTCGGTGATGAGCTTGCGCAGCTCCTCGCCGGGGGCGAGGAAGAGCTTGTCGGTCTCGCCGGAGGCGACGATCTCGCCGCCGTCAAGGATGATGACCTTGTTGCAGATCATCTTCACGACCTCCATCTGGTGCGTGACGACGATGATGGTGACGTTGAGTTTTTTATTGATATCCATCAGCAGTTCGAGGATCGAGATTGTCGTCTTGGGGTCGAGCGCCGAGGTTGCCTCGTCACAGAGCAGTATCTCGGGGTTCAGCGCGAGCGCCCTGGCGATACCGACGCGCTGCTTCTGCCCGCCGCTCAGGTTGCGCACCTTCTCATGCTTTTTCCCCGTGAGGCCGACCAGTTCGAGCAGCTCGTCGGCGCGCGCCGCCGCCTCGTTTTTAGGGGTGCCCCATACCTTGAGGGGGAAGAGGATGTTCTCATAGACATCCTTTCTGTTCATGAGGTTGAAGTTCTGGAATATCATCCCCATATCGCGGCGCAGGAGCTTCAGCTCACTTTCGTCAAGGTCCTTTACCTCCTTGCCGCCGACGCGCACGCTGCCCTCGCTGTAGCTTTCGAGGCCGTTCAGACAGCGCAGGAGCGTCGATTTTCCCGCCCCGGAATGGCCGACGATGCCGAATACGTCGCCCTTCTTCACCTCAAGGGAGATGTCGGAGAGCACCTTATGGTCGCCGAAATATTTCCCCAGATTATTGATTTCGATCATACAGATCCATCCTTCGCACAAAATCTTGATTTTATAAAACTTCTTCTTCACAAAAAAAGACCGAGCCTCAAGGCTCGGTCTTATGATTTTACGCGCGCGACGCTCTAGGCGTCCGGTAAATCACAAGAGGAGCCCTGCGTGTACATGCACATCATCATGTTGTTGGCAAAATAACCTGTACTGAATCTCATGTTTGCTCCTCCTTCTCCAAATATGGGCAACATTGTAGTAATGAATGGGACGATTGTCAACCCCGTCGAATCATTTCTCCGGCCGTATCCAGAGGTAAAACATCGTCTCCGCCCCGCCTACCGGCCCGCCGCGGCTGTCGAAGGCCTCGGTGGTGACGGTGTAGAGCCGTTTTTTCCCGCCGCCCGGCACCGTTATTGTGTGGCGGAACTCATAGATCGACGGCGAGGCCCATTTTTCGTCCCGCGGGTCATAATAGCGTTCGAGGCCGGTGGGGAAATCCTTCTCGATCACCTCGCCCGTACTCTTTTCCTCCAGGCGGTAGCGTATCTTTGCGATACGGTTTTTGATCGTGTAGGTGCCGTCGTCGTTCTGTTCCACCTCCGAGAGCGGCGGCTGGATCGGCGGCACCACCCCGTAAAGGGTCACCGGCAGACCGGGAGCCGCCGCCACGGAATCGTAGACGTTCCAGTCGACATTTCCCGCGTTCCGCGTGGGGAAATATTTCTCCGGGCGCGCGCCTATCTCCGCGCGCGTGAAGCGCAGCCGTTCTCCCTCATAGAGCTTTATGATCTTTCCATCCTTCACATGCTCGCCGTCCCAGGCGGCATATTTCAGCGAGGGTTCGCCGGTGTCATAACAGTAAAACCATACCTCGTCGCCGCGGAACATCCGCCCCTCAAAGGCAATGCGCCCCAACTCCACCTCCTGCGAGGCGCTGCGCTTTTCCGGTATGTTATAGAGTACGGCGTGGACCCTGCCGGAATTATATTCAAGCGCGTCGTTGAACCGCCAGCGCAGCGGAATCTCATAGGCCCCGGGAAGGCCGCGGAACCAGTAACCGGGGAAGGGGTCTCCGTATATCCGGTAGCCCCTGGCGGCGGCGAACTCCGTCACCTTTTTCATATGGGCTGGCGGGGAGAAACGCGCGAGCATCTTGTCCGGCACGGAGCCGAGCATCACGTCGACATAACGCTCCGTGAGGACCCGGCCTCCGGATATCGCGGAGACGGTGACGCGGTAATACTTCCATTCGAGATCGTCTCGGTATAACTTTTTATAGTCACTGTCAAAATCCTTTGTATTGCCGCCCTGTACCAGCGCGGCGTAACCCTCTTCCGTCACCGCCGCTTTGAGCCGGGGGTCGTAAAAGGACTGTGGGTCGCCGTGACGGTAGACGAGATCCGGCGGCGGCGAGGCCATCAGCTCCTCGGGAGAGAGCTTTGTCCAGGGGGCTTTCCCCTCATAACGGAACCAGATATCGCGGCGCGGCGTGAGGCCGCTTGTCCTGTCGACGTGGCTTTCGACGGTGCGCAGCGGTATCCTTATGCCGTCACGCATCAGTCCGGCCTCCGCCACCTCCACGCGGATGTCGATGGGCAGATCGGCGGGAGATATCCCCTCGCGGTCGATGCGCCCGGCCACATAAAAGTCGCGCCCCGATTCAAGCACCGTCTCGTACACGGATGGTATCTCGATGGAGAGCTTTACCGCTTCGGCGCGCACGGGGGCGCAGAGGAGGCATAAGAACAGAAAAATTGTAAAAAAGCCGCGTCTCATTGGCACATCGTCCTCTCCATAGATTCATCCTAATTATATAAAGAATCCTGCAATAATGATATAAACAAATGTGCGCCCGGCGGGATTTCGGGGAGAACATGAATCTCTCACGCCCCTGCCCGCATTGTTCGGCAGCGTCATGCCTGACGTTTATACGCGCCGCTGACTTAGCTCAATAAGGCCGGAAAATCCTGCGGCAGGCGCACCCGCATGCCGCGGCAATATGGATAATTTGAAAGTGTCCCCGCCCAATGGCGGGGACATCTCGACTTTGGCTATTTTCTGGCATAAAAGATGGCAGAAGCCAAGGAGTTATAA
>OGYF01001287.1_pt1 | contig 21949 bp, 15 predicted proteins | sample 1576451 | NCBI WGS metagenome assembly OGYF01 (sample SAMEA3541505, study PRJEB24748) | human gut metagenome | biome: human gut; feature: human-associated habitat; material: faeces | place: China | collected 2012
CCGCCTGCCGCACTTCTATATTCCAATACGTGAGAATCTCGTCATTCTTTCCGACCAACTGCAACTGGAATGTCGGAATACCGGCATCGGCTTCCTCTTGTGTAATACTTATCGGAACCCAATAACAACTATTGAATACAGAACCTTGCAGAACCCTTATTATTCCTGCTTCCTCCAATTCCTCATTGACTTTCCAGTTTGAATCCTCCCCGTCCAGAAAACCATCACCGTTAACATCCAAAGGCATTCCATCTTCTCCACCCGGAAACCATTTGCCTAATTCTATATCTTTTGCCACAACAAAGGCATCATTCGTTTCAGAGCCATAAAACCGAGTGTCATAGTCTGTCCTCGGATTGAATCCGTTTATCACTTTCAGTTTGCTGAAGTCATTGGGATCATACAGCGAACGGAAACCTCCGAATATAATGGATCTGTTCACCTTCAGAGTCACCAAGCGGATCGACTTAACCGCCTTCTCTCCTATCACAGCCGGAATACGCGTATAATATCCCATCAGACCTGCCACCTGACGACGCAAACGGATAGCTGGTATTTCGGAGATCTCTTCATCTTCCGGATTGGCTATTATTTCCCCATTCTCCACATAAAACGACTGTGCACCGGCAAATATCTCCGCTACGCCATCGCCATCGGGAACTGTTACCATTTCTGAATTCGGGAACTTATCGCCCAACGACAAGCCTTTGAACGGTTCATAGCCACCATAAGTTCCGGAATGGAATCCAACGCCATAAGCAATATATTCTACTCCTTCCTCAAGCAGACTGTTACCTTCCAGTACAACTTCCCGCTGCCGACCGCGTTTCTCTCCTTTCACATAAGGCACACTGACCTTATTTTCCGTATCGCTCCAATTGGTGAAAGTCCCTTTATAAACAATCTCTGCCGTTAATGCCCTATTTATGATGATCACATCCACACGATCGATTGTCTGCTCCGGCGAGAAACTGTAAATCGGACGGCTTTGGGATTTAGTACTTGTTGTGTGCGACGACACTTCACCCACACTTTCCACCTTAATCAAGAAAGACTGCGTAGGTGTTTCCGATGAAGACTCATCCGGTGAGATTTCTTTCTTTTCGCAAGATGAAAAAAGAAATAAGGAAATAAAGAGGAGTAACAAGCCTGTTATTCCTCTTCTATGATATATCGTAAAGGATTTCGTGTTCATTTATAATATGTCAATCTGATGAAGACGCAGAAGTCCAAGGTGTTACCAATCCATACACACCATCCCACTGATCTGTAATGGTAACCTCAGCTATATCATATCCAGAAGCTAATGTTATATCCAATGGGTCATCAGTATCTGTATCTTCCACGTCCTCTTTAGTCCCAATAGAATAAAAATGATTACACTTTATATTATATCTGTAATATTCACTATCTTCTGGCGAAGAAGAATCTCCTCCATTTCTTAAATTAACAGTTTCTAATAAATTGTCATCTTCATCCAAAAAGCAAATTGCTAAAGTTGTATAGTCCCAATTTCCTGCGTATGGTAAGAGGAAACGACTTCCAAACAATGTATTTTTTTTCAACGCTAAATTTGCAATATTTATACCATCCATTTCATCTGCAAAATTCTTACCAGTTTCAAATGTATAAGTTTCTCCCATTGTTACTTTACCATAGTTTGTAGCTAATTGTGATAAATCGAATGTTAATAAATCAATATTCTGGGTGTAACCATTTAGAACTATACCATTATAAAGCGCATCTTTATCTTCTAACATTTCAGAAGGGAATTTAAACCCAACAATCGGAGCATAGGTTCTAATCGTTATCTTAGCGACTTTAGTTTTGTCTACAAATGCCGGTACTTTCTCTAAATAAGCCATCAAACCTGCGACTTGTCGTTTTAATTCGATTTTAGGCTGAGTTGTAAATTTCCCAAATTCATTTATATAAATATCTGCACTTCCTGCGAAGATTTCTTCTATTTTATGTTCTTTCCAATTATTTGACAAATTCTGGCACTTCAAAGGAGGTAAATATTCGCTTGGGACTTCTATTTCATAAGGAAATTCAACTACTCCTTCAGCACAATTATAACCATACGCAATAATTTTACCCCAAACACCTTTAGGCAAATCTGAGAATTTAACATACAAAGTCTCACTTGTACTAAACGAATTTGTTGACAAACAGATAACATTATTCTCTACTTTATGAGTATTACTTGGCTCACCCTTACTATCAACCAATTCAATTGATACCCCATCGGTTTTATCAGGATTACTGCTATCATTAGAAATGATTTTAAAAGCTATCCTATTCACATTATTAGCTGCCTCTGAACTACCTATCGGCCTCGCAGCCTTGGTCTGCAAATCATTTGATAACGAAATCTTTATCACACCTTCACCCGGCAATACTTCTATACCGTTTTCCTTTTCTACATATATTATTTTCTCTTCTGTACATGCGGCAAAAAGCATCAAAAAGGCAAATGCCAGTGCCATAAACAAATTTGTCTTCATACTCTGACTTTCTTTTTAATTAAACAAGTATCTCTTTTCAAAAACGTTATGTCACAATATATAAATGGGGCATAGAGGCACCGAAATGCCTCTATGCTTTATTACATATCTGATGACATGCCTTTCTTTAGATTTCTATTATAACTAAAAGGAATTAATCAATTTCCAGGTCGTGAATAAATTCCCACTGATCATTAATCTTGATTGTCAGCTCCTGATCTTTATCCAATGGCTGTGGTTTATCCGGATCAGTACCTGGATCAACAGGACTATCTCCGCCACCACGTTGACCAATTTGATACAAGTGATTGCGATAGATATTAAAGATGTATTCATTATCACCTTTATCTGTATCAATTGACTGAGCATCCAACTTCACATTCCATTTTTTCAGGATTTTATCTCCTTTTTGATCCGAACCTACTAACTGCAGCTCAAAAGTGTTGACAGCCTGATTTTCCAAACGATTGAAAGGTATCACAAACTCGCCTGCCAAAACAGAATTTGTAGCAACACGGGGATTGTCGTTTGCCTGAGCCAAAGCATTAACCCATTCTGTAGAAACTGTTCCAAAAACTTCACCTAAGCTGGGAACTCCATCAGTTCCTATATTATCATAATTTGCAGTAGTACCAAACCAGAAAGAAGCATCATCCGCATCTGAATCAGCATCACTAGCAGGACTGAACCACTTAGTTAAGTCAATTTCATAAACCGTAAAGGCATCCTTATCATTATTCGGAGCATCCTGAGTTGCCATATACTGAGCATCTGCTGTAGCAGCAGTGAATCCATTCACCACGCTTTCCGCACCAACACCTGTTGCGTCGTCATTCTGGTTATCCAAAGCACGAGTCAAATCGATCTGTGTATTTTTAGTAGAAGCCACGAGACGTATTTTCTTTACGGCATCATAATTTTTATATTTGTCTGTTGTTTCACTCTTACTATTAGATACAAATGCTGGAATTTTACTGAAATATCCCAACACACCGGCTACCTGACGTTTCAACAGTACTTTTGTATTGAAACCACCATCGTATTCCAGGGTCAACGGTTGAGAACAACCTGAGAAGATTTCTGCTTCATTTTTATCAGTTCTAGCCAATGTTTTCAAGAAACCTTCACCAACATTAGAACCGGCATTCCACTCAGGAGCACTACTTACAAGATCGCCCCAACTATTATCAGTCAAAGCAGAAATATAAGCAGCTGTTGAAAAGTTATCACCTGTTTGAATCTGATACGGAGCAAAAGTTGTTGCTGCCGTATTAGATTCATCTTGACCAACAGCAACAATCGTATATGTTTCACCAACTTTCAACTTATCATCATTTTCCAATTTAATGGTATACTGACGGCCATAGTTATAATCCTTAGAGTTTTGAGCCCACTGATTAATATTAATTACATTAATTAATTTCATCTGCTTAGCATCTCCTTCTTGGTGCTGAAACACGAGTATGGCTACATCTGTGACTTGCTCCGCACCCTGATTAGTAGTCGAATACAAAGGACGAGACTTGGTAGAAAGAACATCTGTATCCTGCATGTCCAACACAATTACCTGTTCACCAGTGGCAACTTCTGAGTTCTCACCTTCATTAATGATTTCATCCTCATTACTACATGATGTAGAAATCGTCATTAAACCTGCAGCGAACATGGCTGCATAATAAAACTTCTTTTTCATACAAAATAAATTTAGTAAGTTAAACATAATGTCTATATATCTTTAGCTGACAAGGATATATATCTTGTCACTCTATTTCCATTGAATGCAAATTCTCCCAATTGTCATTTACAAGTACATACATCTTGAATTTACTGTTCCCACCGCCATCCGGATCTTCAGGATCAGGTTCTTCCGGATCGGGATCTTCGGGATCTGGATCAGGATCTGGATCGGGTGGATCTGGCGGATCAATTGGTTCTCCGCCACTCTCGTAAATGAAACGAAGGATGGTTAGCGTGTTTCGCTTCATAGAAATATTGATATCCTCTGGGGCAATCCACATTCGGCTACGCCCGGCACGTAACTCGTCGGGAAAAACCTCATAAAAATTGATGCTTAAGGTTGAATTATCGATGTCTGTTGACGGACAAAGCAGCGTTCCTGTAAGAATCTCGTTTGGTTTCTGCCACAAGGTGTCGGTATGTACCAAAGCTTCCCGTGAATAACTGAAGTCCGCTTTCACGTAGGCATACACATTCGTAATGTCTTTTGTAGAGAAACGAATCTCGTCCGGCAGATTCTCGGCTTTGATAAGTAACTTGCCTTTAACGCGTTCAAGTTCTACGGTATAGAGATACTGATTCTCATCATACACGAATGTATCGCTACTCAGATAAATATCGTTTCCCTGCGCATTGTATAAATGTAAGTCTGACGATGTTGCATCATCGCCAAGCGGAACCTCACTCTGCATGTTTCCCCACGTAGTCATCACATAAGTGCCGAAAGGTATGTCTTCGGGAAAAGTCACACCAACTTCTTTGTCACCCGAAGTGACAGTGAAAAGTTTCTGTTCCACCATCATCTCACCCGTCTCAAGCCTGTCTAGCCTGTAATAAAGTGTCGATACATAATCCTTGAAAGGAAGCGTCTCGTCTTTCTTTACATCGTATCCCCATTTTACAGCAGACTCAATATTGAAATAATTCTTGTCTTTCACGGAGATGTTCACCTGCAAAGGCGGACAAGGCAAAATCTCATCACGTATGCACGACGGCAACAAGACCAGTGACAAAACATATACTATGTATCTGGCGTATCCCTTCATCTTATCATATCTCGTAATTGTTCAATTCCTTTCGTATCCTTGGGTAAAGAGTTGATTATCTTCTTTGCCTCAGCCTTCCTTCCCGTACGTAAAGCCAGTATCGCAGTATTTAGATCAGCGAACGGAGCCAACAATGTGTAAGCCTCTTCCCATTCACCACTTTCCGCCTTCATCACACCCAAGTTATAACATGCTTCCGGCAAATCTGTATGCTTCTCCAACAGAGCCATAGCTTCAGCCGCACGTCTGTTACGGTGATATATCACAGCCAGGTTGTTTGCTGCTGCCCCCGATTCTGGGAAATAGCGTAACGTCGTACGATAAACCTCTTCGCGCTCATGATCCGTCTTCACCAATTCAGAAACACGCAGCAATTCTTCCACACTGAAAGCATCCGGACGCGTCTTATAAAGTGACAAAAGTTGTGTATCCGTTGTGAAACTCTTCATTGTATAGGTATATAGATATTCCACCACACGGTCTTTCTGCAGATAATTGTCTTTTATTCGATTCCAAGCAGGCAGGCGGCGTATATGATATTCTTGTACATCATCGTTCTTGTCGCTATATTGGGCAAGGATTGATGCAACAGCCGACGCATCTTCATCTTCCACACGGCGCATGGCTTCAAGAACCGGTTTCCATCCTTCAGGGCGGGATTTTACGGTTATCAGCTGCTGTACCTCATAAGGCAGATGTAGTTTATCGGACAACCATCTCTTTGCAGACAAAGCCCGGTTGCGTGCCAGCGTGGTGTTGAAAGCCAACGAACCGTCGGCTGACGCAATACCCACAATCTCCAGTTTATTCAACATCGACAAGGAGTCGTTCAGAACAGGACGAAGCCTATTGAGCATTTTTTCCATCTCAGTGGCATTATGTCCCATATCCATTTTTATATCGAAACGATTGATTTCAAATTGCAGGTTTGCTTTTCCTTTCCCTTCCCGGATTTTCGGAGGGACTACAAAATCCGGATTCAAACGTACCTGTTTCATTTCCGAACGGAAAAAATTCATCGGATCTGCCACCTCTGCCAATATCAGCGTATCCGTTCCGGTACACTCACCGCAACCATCTGTCGATACGACTGCCCGAAGATGTGCATTGGTTATTCCTGCCGGAAGAATAACCGGACAAGTGTATGGTATTTCGTATGACTTCCTGTTATCTATCATGCGTGCTTCCTGCACATAAGGATCACTATATCCGTCGAGCACTTGCAGCCTTTCCACTTTCTTCCGGTAGATTGAGGCATCGAGTACCACCGGAGGATATTCACCATACACCGAATCACCAACCACCAGTTGAGGAGTGATTACAACACGACTTCTCCGCGTCAAAGAGTTCTCTGGAAGAAGAAAAATCACATCGATACGTGTACTATCATCTACTCCGGGCATTAGAACCTGTGAAGACGGTAATATTTTCAAGGGTGCCGTCTGTCTTGTAGCGCACGATGATAGTACCGAAGCCAATACGAACAAAGCAACAAACAACGACCTGAAGTTTCCTGCTTGGATCGAATCCATATTATATAATGTATGCTTATATTTCTTCATATCGAGTCCGTCTAATGGTTAGAAACTAAAACATATAAACTAGAGAAATGGCAGCCTGCGTAGGGCCTACATAATTTTTGGTTTTATTCTCGTAACACTTCTCACAGTAAATTCTGTCGCTCTCTTTGAACCACAGACGGGCATATCCCAAACCAATCGCAGCTTCCAGATTCCAATGCGGTGAAAGAATCCAGTTATAACCATAAGAAATTCCTCCGCCGGCCAGATAGCCGTCGTAACGTTTATCCTTAAAACCTCCGAAAAACTGAGCTCCGTGTAGATGTAACCCCACAAAATGACCTTCAAATTTTTCACACAACCAATATTTCAACTCCGGTTGTGCTAACCAGAACCGCATCTTTTTGTCGTCTTTGAATGTCCAAGGATTATAGGCGGCGTTTAGCTCAACGGTCACCTTATTACTGGTAGCAAATTCAACTCCTGCGTTCAAGGTTGTTGTCAGCCAATACAGCCCATTCGTCTTCACGGCTATTTCCTGAGCCGACAAACGAACCATAAAGACAACCATTGTACCTAATAATAATATACGGGTCAGGTGTCTTCTATACACAACAGATGTCACCATAAAAATATCTTTTTTATACAATCAATACAATCTAAGCTAGCAATTACAACGGATCATCACATCTAAAATTACACTTTCCAATTCCACAAAAGAGAAACCTGATCCGCCATCGTCATTTTTTCAATAAGACAAAGCTAAAGACAAAACTGATACTTGGTACATCGCCGGAACAACGATGAACCTTTTGGTATTTCATATATAGAATCTGGTACAAGAAGTAACAGGCTATGAATAATATGGTACTAAATGAACGAATTGATACAAAATAAAAAAGCGGGCTCAATACTTTGAAAGTACTGAACTCGCTTGATAATACATTAAATCAAGACTACAATCTTGTTAAAACTACCGTTGCTTTAAGAACTGTTTCGGTGTAAGTCCGGTAATTTGCTTGAACTGCCGATAGAAGGAAGTCCGGGATCCAAAACCTGCCTTTTCGTAAAGCATATCCCAATTATCTGATCCGCTGGTAGTCATCAGATGAATCACATAATTCACCCGGTATTCAGCCAACCATGTACTGAAGTTTGTACCCGTCATACGGTTGATAGCCGTTGAAAGATGTGTACGATTGGTAATAGCGGCTTTAGCTAGAAGCGAGATAGTCAGTTCCGGATTCAGGAAAGGGCGGTCTTTTTCCATCACCAATAATACACGATAATACAAGTTACGATAAAAATCATCATCACTAGTACCTTCTGAATCAGACGATTCCTGAAGAGTTTCATCAGTTGTAGCTTCGAGGTCTTGCCCAACAGCCAATAAAGGCAAAGATTCTCCCTGTTTGGATACTAAATAAATTCCCATCTCGCGCCACTCAATATACCGTCTCATCAATACTTGGAATAACGTTTGAAGCCTACGTTTCTTGTTCCTCCAGTAAAAAATTCCCCACACAATGATTAGCATCAGCACAATGACAACCATCACAAGGATTACAATCTCCAACCGGCGTTGAGTCAACTTCCCTTCTGCTTCCAGAATCTGTTTTTCCATACCGGCCACATCCTGCTTTACAGAATAATAGGCCAGCATTCCATTCAGCTGATTATCGTAATATTGTTCTGATATCGTTTTCCAAACTGGCAGAAGTTGCATGGCGTTCTTCGTGTCATTCTCTTGTATATACGTGCTCATCAGCGGTTCTGAAGTTTCAAACAACTGGAAAGAAACGGGCCTGGTAAGAATCAAATCTTTAGCCTCCTGATAATAAAAATCCGCTTTTTTCGGATCTCCTGCCCGCTCATAAGCCTTTCCTAACCGGAAACAAACCGATTCAAAAGAAACCGTTTCTTCCTTATGGGCATGATAATCGTCATACAGACTTTGAAGCAACTCAATCGAACGGTTCAACGAATCAGGTATCTCGCTCAAACTCCAGCCTTTATAAAAACGAGTGGTATAATCAACTGATTTATAAGAACCCGGAAGCATATCCTCTTCCTGGATGTTCAACTTGTCAATCAGCGACATATAATAGACTGCCGAATCATATTTCATGGTATAAACCATGTGCATAGCTTTTGCTAAATAGGCATTTGCCATCGACAAGGTATCGCTTTTATCAGAATTGGCTATTACCTGATTGAAAAGTTCATTAGCCTCGTCGTTCATCTTCCAGTTTGAATACACCAATGCCAAGGTGCTGGATATCCGATTTTTACAAAGTGGATCGTTTAGCGAATCTGACAAAAACAATCCTCGCTGAAGACAAGCTAATCCTTTTTTCAAATCATTATTATTAAAATATACCGATGACGATAAAGCATAAGAATAATTCCATAACCTAAGCTGACGAGGTTCAAGCCGGGAAGGTGATGTGGACATCAATTCATCGCAGAACATCAATAGCGTATCCATCTTCTCATGAGTCTTCAGCATATTATTGACTACATAATGATAATTACGGTCAAACCGCTTTTGGAACTCAAGATCATCAGGTGAGCAGGTTGGCTCCGATTGACAAGAAAACAAAATACAACATGGAGTCACTAGGGAAAAGCCCCACAATTTACAGTAGTGTAACAACTTCTTCATGGATAATTATATATTTATGTTTAGTTACTATTTCGGAGCCAAAACACTACCAGTGACTTTGCTTATGCGAAGATACAAAAAAAGTGAAAAACAATGCCAGCTTTTCATAAAAAGCCGGCGTCTTTTTCACTTTTTCTGCCTATGAAATGAAGAATTTTCAATGGCAAAAATTCCCAAAAGTTCAAAAGGTTCAAAAAGTTCAAAAAGTTCACAGTGCCCTTCCTGAAATTATCTGAATCTGCGGTGCAATGAATAAAGACCTGGCAAACACTTGCCTACTTGACAACGAAAGATGTGTTTTGTACAATAAGTACAGTTATAAGAAGCTTTGCAAAGCCCGACAGCTCATCGAGATTTCCTCAGCGGATCTATACGAAACAAGCTATCCAACACAGATTTTTTTGTTACAACTACAATCCTCGCATTTCTCGGCAGACACCTGCTTCCGTAATACGAACAATCATCTTGCCAATAAACAATCCGACAAAACTCTTTTCTCTTTGTCTTCTGTTTTGTACCACGCTTTCTTAAACAACCACGCCGAAAGTTTCAGCCGTGGGGACACAGTGAACTTTTTGAACTTTTTGAACCTTTTGAACTTTTAGGAATTTAACCAACTACAAAAGTAGCAGCACAACAAACCATAAATCAGAATGTTACCTCAATGCCACCCATAAAAGTAGCTTTAGGCATCGGGAAACCATCGTTGATGGAATAACGCGTAGCCGTCAGATTCTCTCCCTTCACAAAGATATTCAATCCTTTATCCGGATTCTTCCCGAAATGATAAGCAGCACGGGCATTTAAGACGGTATAATCTTCCTGCTTCGTGCAAGCCTCGTCTGTATAGAGATCAAAAATTGATTGAACAGCCAGATGGAACGAGAAACGCCCTGGAAGATAAGTCGCTCCTGCATAGAATTTATGTTTAGGAGCTCCTGCAATCGGGTCACTCTGATCCAAAAAACTATAATTGGTTGTAAACGAAAGATTCTGTAGAATCTGGTATTTCACTTCGGCCTCTACTCCTTTATTGGTAAATTCCCCTGTATTGACATTCAGCGGATTGCCATCAATCATAGCCGTACGGATCATATCTTTTCCATCGATGTAAAAGGCTGTCACCTCGGCCGACAAACGTCCGTCAAGGAAAGACTGCCCTACCGAGATTTCATAATTCATCATATTTTCCGGTTTCAGATCCGGATTCTTCGGCTTAAACATATATAATTCACGAATATTCGGGCTACGGAAACCTTTGGAAAGAGAAGCTTTCCAGACATTCCCTTCAAACGGCCGATATGTCAAACCTGCCTGTGGCACCCAAGCACCGCCAAACGAACTGTTGTGTTCGTAACGGACACCCGCATTTACCCCCAGTTTATTGAAAAAATCCTGTTGCATAATGACATAACCAGCCACTTCGTTGACAGATTTATCAATGATCTCCTGATCTGCAGAACCATCATTCATCTGATTCCAAGCATGACCACCCCAGTTTTTATAATCGATACCCACCGTGAAGTTATTCCCTTCAAAGAGCCGGAAAGATTCGTAAAAAAGAACGCCCAAATTCCGGTCGGTCGATCGGAAAAGATAATTCTGGGGATCTTCGCCCGTATAATATCCATCGTTAATCTCATGATTCCCCCAGTTATAGAAAAGACGGATTGCCCCACTCATTTTCTCATACTGGTTTTCGAGAGCCAATGACGACGTACCGCGCCAGACATCCATCTTATTGTCAAAAATCGGATTGAATATTTCTCCCGGATTTTGGAACTTATACTTTGCCAGACTTACATCTCCTCGCAATTGGTAAACATCATTAAAACGATATCCTAAATTCGCAAAGCCATTGGTGATTTGGAAATCTGAATTAGGGCGATGTCCGTCCGTCCGATCATGATTTATCGAGACAAAAGAACTGAAATTGCCCACATTATATCCATTATTCACCATATATTTCTGTGTATTATATGACCCGTACATCACCCGAGCCTGTGTACGACGTCCCTGCTGATGATGCCGACGCGTAATGATATTGATCACACCACCCATGGCATTTGAGCCATACAACAGCGAACCCGGTCCGCGAATAACTTCAACCTTTTCTACATCCGAAGCCACATAAGTATCCGGCAAAGCATGTCCGAAAAGTCCGGCCCACTGTGGTTGGCCATCAAATAATACCAAGACTTTGTTTCCACTTCCTACCCCACGAATATTGATGGTACCGGCAGCATTGGTAGAAACACCAAACCCGGTAATGCCTTTTTCCGTTACAAACAAACCCGGCACCTGCTCGGAAAGTACCGGTAAAAGAGCCGATTCACTGCTGTTTTCAATCTGACTACGCCCTATCACCGAAATGGTCAGCGGAACACTATTCCGATTTACCTCAATCTTATTAGCAGAAACGACCAAACTATTCAAATGGATCAAACTGTCTACTTCCAGCGGTGTTTCTGCCATAACAACACCCGAAGCAACCAAGCCTGCTACAATCAATACATTTCTTTTCATCTATCTCTTAATAAATATATACACTGTGTCACCTTTTCAAGAAAACGTGTTACCATATTACTAAAAAAATAAGGCTCAATCGGCCCGGCTCATCACCAGTTTACCGTGCTTGATACCTTTAATCGTAGTCAGACGATCCGACAAATCCGTCAATCGATGCGCCTCACCCATCACCGTAGCAATATGCAAACAGAAATTCTTGTTTATAAAATACTGCGAAGAAGAAAGAATCACATCCTGATAATCCTGCTCAATCAGAATGATTTTCGAAGCAATCTCCTTTTTCCCCTGGTCATACATGATTATAATCGTACCTGCCACGATATGATTACAAAGCCACTTCTTCTCCGCCAGATTCTTCTCAATTAGGAAACGGATAGCCTGTGAACGATTCGAAAAACCATTCTCCAGTACATATTGGTCTAACGACTCCAACAAATCGTCTTCCAAAGAAACCCCAAATCGCTTTAACGCCATCCTGATTACTAACTAAATTATGGCACAAAAATAAAAAGATAAATTCAACTATACAAACCCAAGACGTTTATCCCAATGGAATCACATTTCCTTCTTCCGAAATAAGAAGCAGTTCCAAATGTGCTGACTGCAAAAGTGGAGCACACGAACGATAGCAATCCTGCAAGATCATCTGATAAAATTCAGGATAGATCTCTGGAGAAATTAACTGCCATAACTCACGCGCCAAAGTCAATGACGGAATTGCCGATAAGATATCCGCTGAACAGGATGTCTTCCCGGCTACCTGCAACAAATAATCCCGATTCATGATGACTTTCTTACTATGCGTATCCAATGCTCCTTCTGCCAGCTTCACAGCTTTTCCCAACATTAGTCCCATAATGATATGCTGAAACCCAGTCTCAACAGCAATCTGAAGAGTTGCTCCAATAAAATTACCATAATGTACAAATCCTTGCTGCGGAATAGACAGATCAGCCAAATAAGTCTTCAGATATCGCTCGCTCTTCGCTCCCGAATTAATCACCAGCTGTGAACATCCAACTGCTTTAGCTACCTGGACCTCCTTCCGGATAGAAGCCACAAATGCTTCCGATGAGAACGGACGTACAATACCTGATGTACCAATAATGGAAATACCACCAACAATACCCAATTTGGGATTGAAAGTACGTTTGGTTAATTCCTCTCCATGCTCCACAGACACTGTGACCCATATAGAAGAAATCTTTCTTCCGGAAGCAACAACCAAACGATGTAGTTCCGTTTCCATCATCCGTCGGGGAGTCTGGTTGATCGCTGGTCCGCCAACTTCCAGTCCCAACCCGGGTAAAGTAACCGTTCCCACACCCGGACCTGCTTGAAAACGAATCAGAGGTTCTTCTTCCGTTTCTCCATCCACCACCGAAACATGTACTTTGATCCGGCATCCATTTGTCACATCCGGATCACCACCAGCCTCTTTAATCACCGAACAAGCCACTCCTGTTTCATCTGCTTCCACTGAAGTAACAGGCAAAACAACCGGTTCTCCTGAAGGCAACTGGATTTCCATAGAAGGAATTTCCTCTCCATACAAAATCTTATACAATGCCGCTTTCGCAGCAGCCGTCGCACAAGCCCCAGTCGTCAATCCACAATGCAAATCAAAAAAGTCAGGCAATAAACGATAAATTTCCCGCCGCAGACCAAATTCTCCATAGACACACAAAAATGAGTCCGGAAGCACAGGACGTTTGATCACATACACCGGAATATGCTTTTGGAGAGCCGCAGCTGTTTTCTCTTCAAAGAAACCAGAACTACCACTCTCTTTTGTCAGAATCGCATCTGGCAAAACCTGCCTGATCATACTCTCATCCGATTGTTCCTGATAAAAAAGCAAATGATCTGAAGGAAAGCCCTGCTCTGAAGCTATTCGCCGGGAATCATCCCGATTTAATATCCGGAAGAAAGACTCATGCGCAGACCAAAAAGGACGAAGAGGACGAATCGTATTCACGCCCGTCCACGCCAACAGTCGGGAAACACCGGCCAATTCCATTTTCTGCATGGCATCTGCATAGTCATCACACCATACAAAATCAGGGTTCCTCGGAGGATATTTCCGCTCATAACGAATAACCGGCAAACTCAGTCGGGCGGCAACAGCAGCAATCGTTTGGTGTAATTGGACTGCAAACGGATGAGCGGCATCTACAATCAAACGAACCGAAGCCTCTGAGCAACAGTCCGCCATAGCCTCTTCATTCATGGCTCCGCAAAGACGTTTGCCATGGACCAGCTCCATTTCCTGTCCCTCTCCTTTCGTGGAATATAAGAATGGCTTTCCGGCCTCTTCCAATACCCGGGCAACCAATCGTCCTTCTGTTGTTCCGCCAAAAACCAGTATCATGTCTTTATTTCCTGAACAAATGCTTAAACTCATCCGCGTACAAACGAGACAAACCTTCCCGATGTCCGATCGCCTCTCCTACCACCAGCAGCGTAGTTAATGTCAAATGGTTTTCCCGTACGATCCGAGCTAAATCTTTTAGTTCACCCCGGAAAATACGCTGTTCCTTCCAGGTCAATTTATAGCAGACAGCGACCGGCGTATCCGGAGCATAATGCTGTAATAACTCTTGCTCCACCTTATCCGCAATAGAAGCACTCAGATAAATACACATGGTACTTTGACTGGCTGCCAGTTTATGCAACTGTTCTTTTTCCGGAACAGGCGTACGTCCTTCACCGCGGGTCAAAATAATTGTCTGGACTTTTTCCGGAACCGTAAATTCAGATTTCAATTCAGCTGCAGCAGCCTGGAAAGCGGAAATACCCGGAGTAATATGATATTCCATACCATACTGGTCGAAATAATTCATCTGTTCCTGAATGGCCCCATACAGACAAGGATCACCCGTATGCAAACGGACAACCAGTTTTCCTTTATCATAAAAGGATTTCATCAACGCAAACTGTTCATCCAAATTCATGTCGGCAGAACTACGGACTATCGCACCAGGTTTTGCATAATAAGTCAGCTCTTTGGGCACCAAGCTTCCGGCATAAAGAATCAGATCAGCCCGCTGGAGGAAATGTTTTCCCCGAACAGAAACCAACTCCGGATCACCAGGTCCGGCACCCACGATTTCAATATGTCCTTTTTGTCTCGGTTCTCCACTGTCCAAAGCTACCGCCCAAGTAAACTGCACATCCCCTTCATGATAAATCTGTTTAGGCAAGACCAATAAACCGTCTCCCGAAGCCTTGATAGCAGCAGCTTCACTCACACTGGGGATACCAATATTCGATTCTACAACAACCGATGGTGTTGGGACTTCAATTTCCTTCAGTTCGGTTGCCGGATATGTATAAAAAGGAACATGCCATGTTTCAGCCAACAAAAGTAATGCTTTCTCGTCTGCTTTTATGTCAACCGAATCCAACGAACATATTGCCTTTTCAGAAAGATGCTGTTCTCGCAAAGATGTCAGAATCTTTTCTTTTAACAACTGTACATCCACCAGCAAATCCCGTTTGCAGCCCATACCGACATGCAATACTTTCGGAACATATTGGATACACAACGCCGGATACGCATGAATCCATGGAGTTACAGCAATAACCAAGCTATATTTATCTACAGGTATCGACGCAACATCCTGATACAAATCCACATGAGAAGGTAAGGTTTCTATCAGATATTCACCACCTTCTACCGGACATTCCAATAAAAGCGCTGTTGACTTCCGGTCTACGAAAAGAGCAATAGCCTGATTCAACCAAGAGTTCCTCTGTTCGTCTGAAACTGGTGTTGTATTTCCTTTCGGCAATACCTCCAATGCCCAATCATACTTTTCAGGCAACGTATCCAATGCCCATAAACCGATATTGTCACTTTGAGTTGTAATAACAGGTTCAGCCGACAGCAAGCGAGCTAGCGAAAGCGTTAGTTCGTTTGCACCACCAACGTGTCCTGACAAAACAGAAATTACTTGTTTTCCAGTGGTATCTATACAAACGACAGCCGGATCCGTATGCTTATCCTGAATATATGGTGCTATACTTCTGACACAAATACCTAAGGCTCCGATAAAAATCAAAGCATCCGAGCAAGAAAACGCTTTTTCCACCTCAGCTAAACGGGAGATCGTCACTTCGTCATAGTGCCGTGATATCCGCTCTGCTAATTCCTTTCCTTTCTCTGAAACAGCTATAATTGTTATTTTATTTATCATCTTGTCTTATTTTTTACTTCGTTCAGCTTTACATATCGTTATCGGATTGAAATCATCCACCGCCATTCGGATTTCCTCTTTACATTCAAATCCGATAGCCGGCAACGTATTCTTAAACAGTAACAGACTCTCCTCTGATACGGAATTAAATACGATTGTTCCGCGCTCCGCCAAACATGATGAAACCTTCCGGAGCATTTCTGGTAATTTTCCTCCATGACCACCAATAAAGACCGCATCCGGAGAATCTAAAGAAGAAACATCATACGTCATGAAATCTGTTATTATCGCTTCTATACCCGGTGTTCCGAAACGGTGAGAATTTACATCCATCAATTCAGCTCCTTCCGTTCTCACTTCAAAAGCCGTAATATGTAAATGAGGGAATTGTAACTTAGCTTCTATGGAAACCGAACCTGTACAAAAACCGATATCCCATAAATTCGTCTTATCATGTAAATCCAACAAACTTAAAGAAAGTAACCGGACCGGCATCTTGGTAATCATCCGAGCACGTCCATCCAGATGCTCAAAAGACGCATCCGGAATTCCAAACGGACGGGGCAAAAGTTGTCCCTCTTGTTCCAAGATCACACAATTGGGCGTCTGATAAGATTCCGTAGCAGCCTGTTGAAGCGAGAACTTCCGGATACTCTGCTTATCCGGATTTCCCAAGTTAGTCCCTACATACATCACATACATTGAATAACCATATTCAAGCATGCGTCTGGCTATTTGTGCCGGCGTATGAACATGATCTGTTAAAACTCCAATCTTTGACAAACGTTCTATCAGTGCACGATCCAATTCATGCCACGGACGCCCAGTCAATGAAACAATACGCATATCATGATACGGAATCAGTAACTGATGTGCCAGCATCTGCAAAGAATTGAATGCCGGATAAAGAAAAATCCCGGCATGAGGCAGTCGTTTCTTGATCGTATTGGCAAAGCCAAAGAACAGAGGATCTCCAGAAGCAAAAACAACAATACTTTCATTGACGTTCTCATACTGCTGGAACACCTCATCCATAGGGCTCTTTATGTCAATCCAGACAGCCTGTTGGGGAAGCAATGAACGAACAATCTCATGATGTCGTACACCACCCGAGAAAACCCGATGAGACTTGATGATATGTAAGACTTCAGGCGAAAAGTCCGGATTCGGACAATCGTTCATTCCTATCACATAAAAACGGCTCATACGTCTCTTCCCGGTTTTAATTGTTCTGCATCATCAAAACAAAGAATGGCATTGACCAAGGTAGCCGCTAAATTACTTCCTCCTTTTCGTCCTTCCACTATAATTTTCGGAATGGAAGTAAACGGTTTCACCATGTGTTTTGACTCTTTCACATGGACAAACCCAACGGGAGCTGCAATGACTCCAGCCGGTTCAGCCTTTCCTTTCCGGATCAAATCACATAATTCCATCAAAGCAGTCGGTGCGTTTCCAAAAACGAACAATGCATTCGGAGTTTCTTCTACAGCCAAACGAATACCGGCCTGCGTACGGGTAATACCTTTTTCCTTGGCCATTTCAGCTGTCCGAGGATCACTCAGATAACATTTTACCTCAACTCCTAAACGCTGAAGCGCACCTTTCCGAATTCCTGAAGCTGCCATGGTTACATCCGTGACAATGGTTGTAATTGCTCCTTCCTTCAATTTCTGGAATAAACACTCCACAGCATTCGGATCCGTATAAAGAATATCCTCCATATCAAAGTCGGCCGTCGTATGAATAGCATGCAATAAAGCCCATTTCTTTCCCAATGGTATATCCGGATGCTTCAGCTCTTTCTCGATTGTCCGGAAACTCCGGATCATGATGTCTTGACCGATTCCACATTCACCCGACTTGTTTTTCTCTTCGCCGTAATAACCACGAGGCGTAATCATCACCTGGTTAGAATGCACATCCTGACCAAAGAAACTTTGGGAATTACCAATCAGCAGCACTGTAAACATATCAATCTGTTCCGGATCCAGTTCTTCCAATGTACAAGTATGAATTTCCTGTTCCGGCCGTCCTGCCTGACGAACATAGCCGACAGGTGTCTGTCCACAACGCTCTTGCAGAAATATCTCTTTCAACCGATACAGTTGCCAATACCGGCCATGACTTTTCGGATTATAAACGGCTGTTACGAAATCTGCCATTGCCGCAGCCCGAATTCTTCTTTCAATCAAATCCCATGGTGTCATCAAATCAGACAATGATATCACACAAAAATCATGTCCAATCGGTGCCCCCAATAAAGAAGCAGCCTTCTGAAAAGCGCTGATACCGGGCAAAGAAACGACCTCAACAGTCGCATTCAACTGTTCACGCATTTCATAAATCAAAGGAGTCATGCCATATATTCCTGCATCACCCGAACTGATCACGCATACTACATGTCCATCCAAGGCATATCGAAAAGCTTCCTGTGCCCGTTCCTGCTCTTTCTTCATGCCGGAATCCAAGCAAAGGGCATCCTGCCGGAGTAACGGTTGAATAAACTGAAAATAATACTTATATCCAATAACTACATCAGACTCACGAATGGCTGTCAATACAGCCGGCGTGATGTCGTCCAAACCACCAGGTCCAATACCAACGACAATGATCTTACCCTTGTTTGCTACCATAAAACTATTATTTTTCCTTTCTGAAAATGATCCTGATCCCGAGATACATTTTCTTTTCCTGATTTGTATGGCAGGTTTCCTGACTCCATCAAAAAAGATAGCCTTCCCATTCCTCTGTTACAGAAATAGTGGCTTCAAAGTGCTTATCTTTTCACCTTTAGATGTCACAGTAGCGGGCACTGTTCCGGATTTCAACCGGATTCCCTTTTCAAATCAAAAGCCGAAATAGCTTTTGTTTCACCAATACAACGACAAATGTATAGATATTTTTCGGGTTAGGCTAATCTTTTGATTATATTTGCACCGAAATTTATGAATGGATGAAGAATTCCCAGCAAATACTCCGGTTCATTATCATTGGTACATTGAACGCATTCATCACGGCTTTAGTTGTTTGGCTAATGATGGATGTGCTGCACTTTAATTATATAGCCTCAAACATAGCCGGTTATATAGCTGCTTTACTTAATAATTTCTTCTGGAGCAAATTCTGGATTTTTCAATCTGGGAAAGGACATTACCTTCCACAAGCACTCTTCTTTCTGCTGGCTTTTATCTGTGCTTACGGTTCCCAATTCATTTTTCTATTATGGATGGTTGAATTGTTAGATTGGAATGAATACGTATCTCAATTCATCGGGCTATTCATTTATGGTTTTGTCAATTTCCTCATGAATAAAAAGATAACCTTCCATTCCAAAGAGCAGTCAAGTATTAATTGCGAATAGGAAGCCGTTCCCAAATAGAAGAAGGTATCAATCGCCAGAAAAAGACCAGAATCACATATTTCCAATCCAGGATAACTCGTTTCTTACGCTTTAAAATGGCCTGAACAATCAATCTTGCAACCTTTTCCTTTTGCATCAATAACGGATACTTTTTACCGTCAGCCAATAAATCCGTAGCAACAAATCCCGGACGAATATCTGTTAAACTAATTGATAAATGATTCAAACGGGCCAATTGTGCCAGCGCTTCCAAATAACAATTCTGGAATCGCTTAGTTGCAGAATAAGCAGGAGCTGCTCCCAATCCTTTGGTTCCGGCAATCGAACTAATAACTGCAATATGTCCTTGTCCTTTTTGACGGAAATAATCCCATGCTGCAGTTATCATACGCACAAAACCTTCACCATTCGTCTTGATGGTAGCCAGTTCAATAGCTGAATTCAACGAATAGTTCTGTTTTCCTATACCTGATGCGTGGAAATACACATCCATTCCTCCGCAGGATTCAATTAAGCAGGACAAACCAGTTGTTGCTTCTTCCGTAGTGATATCGATTACTTCCGTATGGATCTGTTGGGGATATAAAAGCTGGAGTTCTTTCAGTTCTTTTTCCCGGCGTCCTGCCGCACCGACTATCCAACCTTGTTGGGCGAAAAGGCAAGCGACCTCTCTTCCGATTCCCGATGTAGCTCCAACAATAACGATCCGTTTCATATTGAATAAGTTTACAGTTCTTCCACTTCTGTATTCACCACCAAGTCTTTCTTCTTTTGGAAAGGCATTCGGAATTTACAATCTCGATATACAAATATCCGATGCATATTATAATTCCAAAACCAGCCCACCAATAAGGAAACTACAGCTTTACATACAATAAATATATTATCGAAGAACTGAGCCAGTGTTTCCTGTACCCAAGGAACACGTTGAATAGACTCCGTCATCCAGTAAACGCCCCATGTATTCAGACAGATACTGCCTATCCATACTAATGTATATTTGATAAGGACATATTTCTTTTTACACTCTTTGCTTTTGAATGTCCAGTAATAATTCACCGTACAATTCACTATTCCTCCGGCAACAGCTCCCAAACTTGTTGCAACCACATAATAAACGTCAAAAGCTTTAGCCAAAACAATAGTTACCAGAAAGTCGGTTGCACTAGATATCTGCGAGGTAAACTGAGCACGCATAAAGGTAAAGAAACCGTCTTTCTTGCATATCTTCTTCGGTATATTTTTTATCCTACCAAACATGAATTCTGTTTTTAAGTCAAAAATCCTGCAAAATTAGAATTTATTCCCCAATTTCCTGACCAGAACTGACGAAAAGATTAATTTATGGCATTCTCTGTAAAAGACAAGACTGACAATGGGAATATATAAAAAAAGAAAAGGTTGTCTCACGACAACCAATTTCCATTGTTAACCTTAAATCTAATACCATGAAAAACACAGTGCAAATATAGAGCTTTTATGTTTTACAGCACACATTATTGGCATAAAAATTATGCCTTTTAATATTATTTAATAACTACCGAAAGTTTTCCCCGATTGAACCGATATAGAGAATGGATTTATTTCTAAGAAAGAAAAGTTATGGATAAAACAGGAATGGCTATAAAAAGAAAAAGGTTGTCTCACGACAACCAATCTCCATTGTTAACCTTAAATCTAATACCATGAAAAACACAGTGCAAATATAGAGCTTTTATGTTATATAGCACACAAGTTTACTTGTTTTTCTCATTAATTTAACTTGATTTAAGCTATCTACACTAAAAGCAGATGTTATTAAACACATTTTTCATTCCATTCTATTTTCATTCACAAAAAAAGCTTTCTTCCAACGCTGTGGAAGAAAGCTTGATTCTATATTCTCTGTTCAATTTGATCAGGCTAACGTATTGGTTCCTCCAATTTCGTGTCCCATTGACCAAACTCCTCTTACCTTTAACTTCCGGTCCAAGATCAATATATCCGCATCCTTACCACGCGCCAATGTTCCTTTCCGATCATCAATACCAATCAGACGGGCCGGTGTCTCGGAAGCCATCCGGATAGCATCAGCCAATGGTATATCTGCTTTCTGCACCATTGTACGAACCAGATCATCCATTGTAGCCAGACTTCCTGCCAATGAAGAATGATCGGCCAATTTACAAACGCCGTCTTCTATCACAAAGCGAGGATCAACCTGCGGATGCTCACAAGCGGCATAAGAAACGGCATCCGTTACCAAACAAGTCTTTTCTACGCCTTTCAGTTTATACACCAACCGCAGAATTGTAGAAGGAAGATGCATACCGTCTGCAATCACTTCGACAGTCATATCATCCATCAGATAAACACTTTCTACAGTTCCTTCATATTTATATT
>OGYF01001288.1_pt1 | contig 21946 bp, 22 predicted proteins | sample 1576451 | NCBI WGS metagenome assembly OGYF01 (sample SAMEA3541505, study PRJEB24748) | human gut metagenome | biome: human gut; feature: human-associated habitat; material: faeces | place: China | collected 2012
GGCGGCGAGTTCGCGGTTTTCCAGGTCGGCATTCGCAAATACGACAGCCGGGCGGAGAACAACCACCGCTGGGTCAACCTGAAGGTCAAGGCCTTCGGCGACCTCTGCGAGCGCATCAAGAAAATGTCGCTCAAGGAGGGTTCGTTCATTTCCCTGTGCGGCGACTACGACGAGGAGCGTTGGACGGACAAGGATACCGGCGAGGGGCGTTCTGCGCCGGTCATCGTGCTTGATGACATCAAGTTCTCCCACACCGGCGGGCAGAAGAAGGAACAGAACGGCAACGGCCATGATACGGGAGGCCAGGGCCAGCAGGGCTACTCCCAGGCGCCCGGAGCTTCCCAGGCCGCACCTGCGGCTCCGGCGCAGTCCGGCCAGACCATGCAGGCACCCACGGAAATGCCCCAGAACTTCACGGGGTATGAGAGCTTCAGCGGGGGACAGAACCCCTTCTTCCCGGGCTGAGGAACTGGAAACAACAATGACCACAGGCGTAAAAGAGCGCACATGAAGTAGGATCCGTCCACTCCATGTGCGCTCTTTTTTGCGTTTCTGGGGAGGTGATGGATTTGAAAAACAAATCTTTTGTGAAAACAAGCGTTAAACATCGGGCGAAAAAGCTGGATGTTGTCCTGCGCCGACTGACCGGCGACACGTTGACAAAAGACCAGCGACTGTGCCTGCAACACGCCCTGGACTGTCGGAGGCAGTATCGGCTGCGGCTGTGTAGAACCGGCTGCGATTTCAAGAAGGCCGTGTCGCCGGGACAGGCGAACAAGGACTGCGGCAAGCGCGTCAGGATGCTGCTTGGTAAGAATTGCGGCATGATGGCGGCGCTCGTCAGCAGCAAGACGCAGGGAAGGGGGGATAACACCGTCTATCTCTACCTGCCAGAATCGAAGGAGGCAATGGGTGATGAAATGCAAGAGGAAGATGCAAAAGAGGCGTGATGTCCTGACCGTCATCGGCATGATGATCCTGCTGGCCTTCATTCTCAGAATGTGGCCGATCCTGCTGCTGATGCTGATCGGTGTGTTTTTCTACGCACTATGGATGCTGTTCCACATGGATGCGGCGCCTCAGCAGCCGGTTCAGGCTCCGCTTTTGGCGCTGCCTCCGCCTGCGTCGGAGGAGTCGGTGCTGAACACGGCTTTCTCGGTGCTCCAGCGCAGGATCACCGAGCAGGTGCTGCTGCGGTATCCCAATGCCAGATGGGTGTGGGGTGTTGCAGATGCCCGGGATCGGTTCGTCCACGGTGGAGAGCTGAGCATCCTGCTCAACCGCGCCGGCGGATACCGGAGAGCGGTGGTGCAGGTGAACAACCTCCAGTTCTGCGGGCTTCAGTATCCAACGGCCGAACAGCCGCAGCAGTCGGCGTCAGAGCCGGAAACTGAGCCGTCGGAAGAGCCGGAACAAGAGCCGGAGACAGTGGACTATGGCCTTCTGGCGTTTGAGTGGGTGGAGGCAAATCTCCAGGCGCTCAACGCCCAGTGCAATGAGGTGATTGGCAGCGGCAAGGACAGCTTCCGGATCCCCGCCAGCCAGCTCCCCCATGGGGACAGCTGGCCGCCCATCTGCAAGGAACTGCTGAGGAACGGCTTTTTCGCCGCGGAACCGCTGGCGGACGGCATCCAGGTACAGATCAAAGTTAAATAGGGAGTGTGAACAAAAATGAGCTCGAAACTGTTTGCTTTCAGCCGGCCTTTGCCTGCGCCTTTTGACAAGGCGAAGAAAAAGGTGAAGGTATCGTCCAAGTACGGCGACGGCACGGAGGCAACGCTGTGCAGCACGGTGGTCAAGGCTGTCCAGGCGTATTTCAAATGCAAGGACGGCTCCGCACCGGGTGCGGTCGGACTCTGCGGCACCAAGGGTGTCGCGGAATATAAGTCCGCCTCCGGCCCGGAAGTGTACCACCTGGCGGTCTACGATCCTGTCGGCGGCGCCATGCTGGCCAGTATCTACAACAAGGACACGGAGATGCTCGAAACCTATGCCGTCCGCAACAATGGGCAGGACGGCGCGGCGATCATGATGTCGATGCTCCCCGCCCTGATGGCGGACGATGAGTTCCGGGAGAACCTGGATGCTCTGGAGATCCAGTATCAGGGCGGCTACCCGGACATGGGTGAGGCGACGGAGCGCATGGCCATCCTCTGTGACAATGCTTACCGTCGCATCAATGACAGTTCCTGCGCGGCGCATCTGCCGACCAGTATTGACGGCACCGGCAATGTGATGCGGGTGTCCACCACCCATATCGACTCCGGGAACTTCCGGCCGGACACCGTGGTTGCCGGGATGTTTACCATCCTGGCTAACAGCACCGTGCCGGAGAAGCTGGAGATCAAGCCCGCCACGCCTCACAGCGATTTTGTGGGGAAGTATGTGCTGGATACGACGCGGGTACTCACGCCCTTCGAGCAGTGCCTGGTGCCGGTCCTGGCGCCCTGGTATGTGCTGCCCGAGGAGGTGGTCACCATCTGCAAGCACGCCAAGCAGTCCACCGGCAAGGCGCTGCCCATGCGCAATTTCCTTTTGCGCGGCCCTGCCGGCACGGGAAAGACCGAGGGTGCCCGCGCCATCGCTGCGGGCCTGAATCTGCCGTATATGAAGTACACCTGCTCTGCCGGGACGGAGATCTACGACCTGATCGGCCAGGTGTTCCCCGACACGGACGGGCCATCCACCGGCGACGCCGAATTGGATCAGCAGCGGGCGCAGCTCAAGGAGATGGGCGGCATCACCTATGAGAATGTTAAAAAACTCATGGGCCTGCCTGACCTGGATGACATGGACTACGATCCCGCCGGCACCTATCAGAAGCTCACCGGCGTGGAGAAAGCCGATGCCACGTCCCAGGACTGCATGGGCCTGGTCATGGAATTGGTCACCGACAAGCTGAAGCAGCTTTGCAAGGTGAAGCCCGAGTCCGCCGATGGACGGCAGACCTATAGTTACATCGAGACTGATTTCATCCGCGCGCTCAAGCACGGCTATCTGGTAGAACTACAGGAGCCCACGACCATTATCCAGCCCGGTGTGCTGGTGGGCCTGAACTCTCTGCTGGAGCAGGGGGGATCTATCACCCTGCCTACCGGCGAGGTGATCCACCGCCATCCGGACGCAGTGGTCGTGGTGACTACCAACGTCAGCTATGAGGGGTGCCGGGGCGTCAACCAGTCGGTTTTGGACCGGATGAATCTTACCCAGGACATTGAACTGCCCGCCCCGGAGATCATGGCGCAGCGCGCTATGAGCATCACCGGCTGTGAGGACGATGTTCTGGTGGGGCGTATGGTCCAGGTCGTGACAGACATGGCGGACTATTGCCGCAAGAACGGGATCTCGGACGGCAACTGCGGTATGCGAAGCCTCATCGACTGGATTATGAGTACGGAGATCACGGGAGATCCCTACAGCTCCGCACTCTACACCATCGTGAGCAAGGCCACTTCCGACGAGGAGGACCGGGATGCTTTGAAAGCGACTGTGCTGGAGCCTATCTTCGCGCCCAAGCGCAAGAAGGCGGTCTGAACAAAAAACTGTGATTTAGAAGGGAGGACAGTTACTCTTGGCAAGAGTGAGTCATAAAAAGATCAAGCAGCTGATCGCGCAGAAACAGTCCAAAATCACAGACCGCCAGTTTTTCACCTCCCGCATCCTGGCAGCCCATTTTGCCGATATCGCCGCCGCCCAGACGCGGCGGTATGGCTGCCGGCGGCGGGTGAAGCTGGACATCAAGTGGGAGCCCAAGTCGCCGAGTTTGGCCCGCACGGACAATCTCTTGATCCATATCAACGCCGGCAACCCTTTTGTGACCAAGCAGAAAGGCCGTCAGGTGCGGTATGAAATGGTCAGCGGTCTGTTTACCCATGAGCTGGGACATGTGCTCTACACGGACTTCCTGCTCTACCAGTCCTATCACGCCTTCCTGGAATCGGGAAAGTGGTTCCCGGAACCGCCGCCTCTTCGGAATATCACCGAGCGGGACGCGGAGGCGGATTTCCTGGCCTTCCAGGCGTCCGACCCGAAAAACAGGGAGCTCGTTGCCCTCGTGACCCACGATATCCTGAACATCCTGGAGGATGGCTACATTGAAAACAGGATGCTGCTGGACTATCCCGGCATTTTGGGCAGCAGTCTTGAAAAAATACGTCAGGTCCAATTTGATGACCACCCTTCTGTGGAGGATATGATCGAACAGGAGGCGGACGGCGGCCACATCTGGCAGAGCATTCGCAGCGGGCTCCTCTCCTATATGCTTTGGGGCGAACTCAAGTACGGCGGAACGCCGCTCTCGGACGAGCGGATTCAGATGGTCTTTTCCCTCCTGGGCGATTTGGATAAGGCTCTGGTCAGCAGGGATGCCCGGGACCGGTGCAGGACGGCAAACTTGATCCTGATCCGCTGCTGGTCCCATATCAAGGATTTGCTGGAGAATATCAAGGAGCAGGCGGACAATGCCGCTTCGGAAGGCGGCGGTTCCGGGTCCGGTGACCCGAACGATCTGCTGAGCACCCTACTCTCCGCCCTTGCCGGCGGCAGCGAGGAGGGCACTGGGGAAACGTCTCCTGTGGACGGCAGTCCCGCGCCATCGGAAGCCACATCGGCTACCGGCTCCCAGCGTGCCGCAACTGCGGCTTTGGCCGCGGGCAGTGCGGACGGCGGGAGTGAGGAGCAGGACCCGGAAAAGGCCGAAGCAAAGCCCTCTGGCGGGGAGGACGGTGAAGAATCTGGTGAAGAAGGCACCGAAGGCCCTTCAGCGGACGCTTCCGATCCTGAATCCAGCCAGAATGGCGACGGCGGCTTGGAAATGATGCCGGGTGCCCCTGGTTCACCCCAGCAGCATCAGAAGGTGTCGGACCAGGAGGGTGGCCGCATTCCGCTGCATGATACCAGTGAGGTTTCCGCACCGGAGGGCGGCAGCACGGAACATGACGACAGCTACGAAGGTGCTGGCTACACCGGGGCCGCCGCCGACGTTGAACGGCTGCTGAACCGGATCGCAGAGAACAGCGTGACCACGGAGTTGGAGCGCCAGCGGACAGAGGAGCTGACAGAACTGGCCCAGAGCATCTCTTATGGGGACATCCATGACGGCGTCAGCAAGACGGTTCATCGGATTGCTTCCGTCAGTGAGGAACTGAAGGAGGAGTACCAGTCCATCGCCGGCGATCTTCTCCACATCTCCAAGCAGCTGCAAAAGTCAGTTCTCCAGCAGATGCAGGACAGCCGTCGGGGCGGCAAGCAGACGAGCCTGCTGATGGGCAGACGTTTGGACGCCCACGCGCTGTTTCGGACGGACTCCCGGGTGTTCTACAAAAATGCGCTGCCCAATGAGATGCCCGCGCTCTGTGTGGGACTCCTGTTGGACGAGTCGGGAAGTATGTCCTGGAACGACCGGGCTACCTACGCAAGGGCGACGGCAATCATCCTCTATGATTTCTGCCAGGCGCTCGGGATCCCTATTACCGTGTATGGCCACTCCACGTCCAGAGGCGTCGATCTCTATTCCTACGCTGAGTTTGACGCTATTGACCAGAACGACCGCTATCGGATGATGGATATTTCGGCGAGGGGTAGTAACCGGGATGGTGCCGCGCTACGTTTTGTGGCGGAACACCTGGTTCATCGGCCGGAGGATATCAAGCTGCTGATGCTGGTGTCCGACGGACAACCTGCGGATTCTGGCTATGGCGGCACTGCGGCCGAGGAGGATCTGCGTGGAATCAAGCATGAATATCAACGCAAGGGGATTCTGTTCGTTGCAGCTGCCATTGGAGCCGATAAGGAGAACATCGAGCGCATCTATGGTGACGCCTATCTGGACATCACTGATCTCACAAAACTGCCGGTCAAGCTGGCCGGTATCATCAAGCGGTATATCCGCTACTAATTGACAGCAGGGGAAGGCCATTGAGATGGCTTTCCCCTGCCCATTTACGGAAGGAGTTTCTGATCATGGTAAAAAACGCGATGGATAGTTCCCTGGGCTTTGCCCTGACCGTATCTGCTATTTGTTGCCCTATTGAGGCGGAGGAGAACCCCACTGGCATCGCCCGGTATGTTCAGGCAGTCCTGGAGCCGGTATTTCGTAAGGCCGGAATCGAGGTTGATGTGACGCCGCTGGCGTATCAGCCGTGCGGGAAAGTTCCTGTCATCATCACGCTGAATGGCGGAGACCCCCGACTTCTTTGGTACCACAAGGGGATGTCCGCTACGGCACTTTCGGAGGAACTGTTTTGGCTCCTGTTTGACCTTCCCCTGGTCACTGAGAGTGTGCCTGCCTGAGCCTATACAGGCGGCAGCCCCATCTTCCGCTGGACTGAATTTAGATAATACGGAGGAGCAAGCTGGCTTCATTATGCCCGCCTGCCCAGAAAAGGAGATCACAAATGGATAGCATTACAAGAAATCATATCTTTATGGAAAATATTGACCTGATCAACCGCACGCTGCGGCTGCACCGTTTTTTGCTGTATGCCTTGCATCTGGAACTGGAGGATGTGTATCAGGAGTTGGCCATTACTGCGCTCCAGGCAATTGACTCTTATGATGACCGGCGCTGCGACTCTGTCGCCGTCCACATCTGGGCGGAGCTTCAGTATGAAATTCTGAACCTCAAGCGACGCTGCAGTCCCCTTACCATGATGGACCATGAGAGACGTGTGGCTGCCGGCTTTTACCGGGTACGGGCGGAGGACTTTGGTTTTCTCCCTGTTACCGCTATAAATAGCGATGCTGACCTGATTCGTGAAAAGCGACTTCGGCAGGCATTGGCCCGACTGGAACCCCAGGAGCGCCGGGCAGTCCTCGATTATCTGGACGGTATGAAACCTACGCGGAAACCTGTAAAGGACAGTTTTGACGCTGCACTGGAAAAACTGCGTGACTACTATCTCAGCGCATATGCAGCAGCCCAGGTCCAGCTGTAAGACTGGGGGAGAGTAGCATGAGTTATGAAGCAACCGGATCCGGAACTATAACCCTGAATGTAGCATCTGCCACTGAACAGCGAAATCTGCAGATGGCGCTGTTGACCTGGTACGATAACTGCTGCGCCGCCGAATTGAACCTGTGCGGAGACTCTATGAAGTTTCAGATCGAACGGGCGTATCAAGCGAGCAAGCAGAAGATGCTGCGATACAATGACCCCTTTTGGTGGCTGACCGTTGTATTTAATGAGGTCGGATTCACCGAAGTGGACCGCAATCCAGGTGACGAGGCACTCACTGTCGAGTTGTCATATTGCCACAATTACGACGAGCACGCGATCCTGGAACTTCTGGAAACGCTGTTGCCCTATACATCGGAAGGCTGCATTTCATATTGCGGCGAGGAAGGGGATTACTGGCGCCATATTCTTATCAGCGGGAAATGGACCGAGCAGAGTGGACGTATCTGCTTTGATGAGACGGACAGCGCGGCATATCCTCAATTTCCTAAGACACGCCAAAATATGGAGCGCCTGTTCGAAGAGATTCGTCGGCAGGTGATTTGTGATGACTGCATCTATGTTCAGAAGGTGCGTATTCTTCTGAAGGCTTATGAAGAGCATGACCCTGACGGCGTTATGCGGGCTTTGAGCGGCCACAGCCTCTATGAGCATGGGCTGGCTGCTGGTATCTGGCAGGAAGATGAGATGCGCAACCATAGCGGAGAAGGCGTGTAAATCACGCGATACAAAATATGGCCCGGGCTGAAAATAGCCCGGGCCATGTTAATACATCTGGAAGTCAGTTCAAAATCTGAAAGAACGGAGGTAGCTCACATGACGAGCGAAAATGCCAAAAAAACTGTATCGCTGAATGACTATATCATTGACATAGGCGGTGCGGCGACAAAGTGTTCCGTCACCTATGAGGTCGTGCTGGAAAACAACACTGATTTCATTATCAAGCGGCGGACATTGAAGACGGACCGGGAACTGGTGGTCCTGGTAAGCAAGGGCATCTACTACATCAAGGACTGTAAAAACGGAAACATCGAAGAACTGAAGGAATCGAGCCTGACCACTTTCCTGCGTGAATTGAAGGATGGCTTTATTCAACTGCACCAGGTGCACTGGTTGAGCAATATTTATCGTGAGTCTGTTGGCCTCATTATGCAGGTTATCACCGACGAACAATTGACGGACATGTGTCGGCATAATGTGCTGGTCAACACCTTTAACCCAAGTATGTACTCCAGGTACTGGGAACAGAATAGCAAACTGTTCACTCGCCTCTACAATATGTTTCCCAGTATGACCGACCTCAGAAAGTATCAGTCCAGCATCCCCGTTATTTTTTGGATTGAGGATCAGTATGGGGCCAATGAAGCCATGTATTTTGCTGAAAAACTGGTTCAGTCTGGAATTATGGAGCTGAATTATTCCGATAGCAGCTATTACTACGCCAACGATGCGTTCCCGACCAAGGACGCCGGCAGTTTTATGAAAGTCATGGCCTCGCCATACCGCATCAATCTGCGCCGATTCATAGATTATATCCTGTTTGACCTCTATGCACAGGGGTATGCCAGGGTGGACAAATCCTTTTTTAATGAGTATCTCGACTATTTGAGTATGCAGCAGGATTTCTATGGAAAAGTCAAAGAAAAATACCCTGCGCACTTTAAGACCGAGCATGACATCATGGCGCTCAAGGTCAATCAGGCCAAATTGATCGCACGATGCGAGAATTTCGAGCAGCAGAATGAGTCCATCAAGGACCTGGCCTACTCGGGAAGCGGATACTGTATTGTGATTCCCACGAAGCCGGAAGATCTGGCGGAGGAGGGAATTAACCTGAGTCACTGCGTCGGTCAGTATATTGACCGCGTGGCTGAAGGCGAGTGCCACATCCTGTTCCTGCGACGCCGTGGCGATCCAGAGCGTTCTCTGGTAACCCTGCAGCTGAGCGGCAAACAGATCTGCCAGGCCCAGGGCGCTAATCGGCGGCCGATTACAGAACAGGAACGCAAGTTTTTGAAGCAGTGGGGCAGAGAAAAGAACATCCAGATTGCTGTCTAAAATATGGAGGAGCGAGCAATATCATGAAAGCAATTAGCATTGGTGAAAAGTTTCAAGTATATGGTGATTCACTGCGGGCCTATGATAGTATCCCCGCAAATACCTACAATGTCCGGTTTGATGAGATGACCGGCTTCTATCTGAAAGTCCGCTCAAAGCTGGCTGTTAAAGAAAAAATCTATGGGGTCCACCCTGAGAAAGCCGAAAAGGTGCTCAAGACATTCTCGATGTTTGAGCGAAATTTGGGTGTGATTCTGAGTGGCGCCAAGGGGATCGGCAAGTCTCTGTTTGCGCGGTTGCTGTCAGAGAAGGCACAGGATGCTGGTTATCCGGTCTTAATTATTGACCAGTTTATTCCCGGTATCTCTAACTACATACAATCCATCGACCAAGAAGTGGTCTGCCTATTTGATGAATTTGACAAGACATTTGGCGACATTCGGCCTGGTGACAACGAGACTGATCCGCAGGCCTCGTTATTAAGTATGTTCGATGGCACTGCTGATGGGAAGAAACTTTTTATTATCACTTGTAATAGTCTGGACAAGCTGAACGACTTCCTGGTGAACAGGCCTGGCCGGTTCCATTACCATTTCCGATTCGGTTATCCCGATATCGAGGCGGTGCAGGAATACCTTATGGATAAGTTGGATGGAGCATACCGGGGGGAGATCCCGAAAGTGGTGTCCTTCTCCCAAAAAGTCGCTCTGAACTACGACTGTCTGCGGGCGATTTCTTTTGAACTGAACCAAGGCTTACCTTTTGAGAAAGCTATTCAGGATCTCAATATTATAAATATGGGAAATGAACAATATGAAATTATCCTGCACTACAGCAACGGGATGATTTTGGGGGCCTCTAATGTCAGACTTAATCTGTTCGCAACAGATTGCTCGGCGTATATTTGGCTTAACGATGATGAAGATCACAGCGTTCTTTGTGTTGAATTTGATCCATGCATGGTCACTTACGATGAGTCTCGCAATATTTCCATAATCCCGGCAGAAAAACTCAAGATAACTTATAGCGAACACTTAAATGAACAAATCCTGGATCGATTCAAAAAAATGATGCCGGAATACCTTTCCATCACAAGGATAGGTGAACGTGAACTCCACTACTGGTTTAGCGGCGCTGATAAGAAACAGCCAGTCTGCAGTCGAAGGGGATTCCATGGCGGAGACATCCCATTCTGATTATCAATGGAGGATTACGCTATGGGATGTAAGAATAGGAACTGCTTGCAATGTGTTTGGAACCTGGCATCCACTACTGGGGTGACACAAAAGCTTTCCTGCACAAATTCAGACTACAAAATCCGCAAGAATTTCAACGACGCTGCTTCTGCTGAAACCTGCAAAGGGTACTTGGAGGATGATCCAAACTTTCAGGTCAAGGTAGTGCGAGACACGCGGGAGACGCTGATGAAAAACATCCACCAAATGGCGGTCAACAACGGCTATTATGGGCAAATCGAAGCAATTTTGGACTACTTTTCTCCAGATACACTTGGCAGCCCCAAAGAGATCACGTGCGATGATTTCAATGTGGTGACTGAGGTGCAGTTTGGCGGTAATGAAGGAATCTACCTTGACTGTTATGCCGAGGGGAGAATTCAGCCGGAATGTGAGAAAAAACGCTGGCACATTGGCACATACAAAACCCTTGATACCTCAATTTCCGCCATGCAAATCTTGGGCGCCTTTGGTGGCACGCTGACTTACTATGCAGCACAATACCTATGGGAAAACGGTGTTCGGTTTCTTTCGGAACGAGAACTACGGATTAGGGCGCTTCAAAAGCGTCAAAAAGAAAGAGAGGTGAAAGGCCCGTGAGTTACTCTACATGGCACAATTATGGATATGGGTTCTGCGTAGATGATATTAAGACACGTAACGTTGAGCGCCTGGAGGCCCTGCTGAAAACGGCACCAGAATTAGATCGTGAGATCCACAACTGGCTGGAAGAGCATTCCATAAGTGAACCTGATTGGGATGATTATATGGACTTCGATCAAGACTGTATGCTTGGCCTTGCCACTATCCTGCAGAAAGTGATCGAAGAGGCAGAGGGGCTTACCCTAACTGCTTGCGATGATTATGATGATAGGGCTTATCTGCTCTATCAGCCGAGCTACCCCTGGCAGCTGACGGAGGCTGATCTGGCTCTGACAGAAGAACACCTCGTTTCAGTGTTCAGGCGTTATGTTGGAATGCTGACGGACGAAGAGGTGGAAGTTGCCTATCAAGAGGTGGAAAACGGCGGCTGACATCCTACAAGCCATTGGGCGCGCGTCGTTCAAGAGCGGCTTAAACTTGATTATCGGAGTAGACAGGGAACAATTCACAATGTATTCGGGGCCCACAGGCAAAAGCCTGTGGTCCCTGCTCTTTCAATATTAGATTTGAACAGGAGGTAAGTCATTTGATTATGACGAAACAAACAAGGCCGCCGCTGACCAGCGTTGTGTCTTATCCAGAGCGAGGACAGGGAGGGAATAACCGTTATCGCGGCAACTGCTCGCCCAAACTCATTGAGGATTTGATTGCCCACTTCCGGCCGCATGAAATCTGCGACTATATGTGTGGCAGCAATACTACCGCCGATGCCGCTCACTCTATGGGCATTACAAGCCATACCTACGACCTGCACAGCGGATTTGACTTGCTTCACACTGACATCCAGGAACGTCCAGAGTTCATCTTCTGGCATCCGCCTTACTGGGACATCATCCAGTATTCGGACGTAATGTATCGTGCCAGTGAGGTGCAGCAGCGCTATGGCTACAACCCATGTCTGTTCGACCTATCCCGTATTCCTACCTGGGAGGGGTTTGTGCAGGCGATGAATTACTGCATGATGAAACAGTTCTGTGCATTGGAGCAGGGAGGCCGGATGGCAGTGCTGGTAGGTGACATTAAGAAAAAGGGGAAATTGTTCAGCATGATTTTCGAACTGATCAAGCCCGGTATCCTGGAAAATGTCATCATCAAGGCCCAACATAACTGTTTATCTGATAGCAGGAACTATGGTGGACGGTTCATACCAATCGTTCATGAGTATGTCTTACTGCTCCGTAAAGGTACACCGTTGGCAGTCCCACTGCTGATATCTCACCGAGTAGAGGGGGATATGAGGGATATGCCCGGTACTACCTGGCGTGACATTGTTGCTGGTGTGCTGGAGTTTTGCAATGGCAGCGCCTCACTGGAAGAGATCTACCGTCATGTTGAGAAACACGAACGAGCGAAGAAAAACCAGTGGTGGAGAGAAAAGGTAAGGCAAACATTGCAGATCAATCCCAAGACATTTATTAAGACTGATCGCGGTGTCTGGCGTCTAGCCAGCTGACTGACGATTGGTTGCACGAAAAATAACTTTTTGGGGGTATTATGGAATATTTTTATTTTCGCACACAAATTTATAATTCTGTTACAGAAAAACTAACAAAAGAATATGGGCTAGGCAATTTGAATTTTGAGATGGGAGACCTTTTGGTTGAAGAAATCATTGGTTCAATATGGGAAAACACGCAGTCTGGATTGGACCGAAATGAGAGTTTTGAAAAGACCTTCTCGGAGTTCCATGACAGAATTACAGATATCCGTCCACTAACACATGGTTATATCATCTCATTTTCTACAGATGCCAATGACTGCATTCCTTATGCGTGGCATGTATCCGTTTTTCGCGGTTTGGTTGGGACGGAATGTGCTGATGAGTGTTGTGCCGCCACCTTTGCAGAGGAAGATGGGGTCAGTCTAATATATGGGATTCCGGGTGTTCAGGACGGGTTGTATCTGGATACCGAAGAAAATCGCGCCATCATCCAACAGTATTTACAAAGCATGGAGAATGGCAGCACAGCAAGAGGACCATCTGAATCAAGCGGCCAAGATGAAGAAAAAGAGCAATTACTTATTCATGAGGCAAATGCATTAGATGACCTCTTTTTCAGTATAAAAATCTTTGATATTGAGATTCACATTGAAGGGAATCAACTGATTGCCACAGATGAGGATGGAAACAGGTGGGTGGAAAATGAGATATTCGAATTTGCATTAAACGAGTGTCTTGCGTTTGGAGAGAATGGCAAATTGATTTACGGTTTATGCGTAAATCAAGAGGCGCTGGACTTGGTCCGGCATTTTGCTGCTCAGAGAGGAGTGAACATTATTACAGTCCCTAATTCTAAGCTGATACCAGCAGACTACAGTACTTCCCCTTAACACAAAAACTACCCTAAGCAGTGATTGACGAATGTATGGAAGGATGATATAATTTATCCATACAGTATCAGAGTCGCGCCACAGAGCGTGCACAGTTTCCAGTGTTTCAAAGTGCCATTTGCAGAAATGCAGATGGCACTTTTTTTATTTTCCGGCCTTATAAGCGGCACAGACAGCGTTCCTTTGCAGGAGCGCTGTTTTTGCATATATAGCGGTGAAAACCGCAAAAAATGAAAGGAGATCAGAAAACAATGGTGAAATCGTGTTGTGACAGCTACCACACCCAGTTCAGCGACTTTTCCTCTATGCTCAGCTATCATGAGCAGGTCCGCAAGAGCAGTTTGTGGGAACGCACCGAAGTAAAGAAACTGCAGGTGGCGGCGCTGGACAAGAACTCCCCTCTGTATGAGGATACGGACAGTTTCGACCCCTCCGTCTCCCGCGAAGCAGTGGAGGACACGGCGGAGAACCTGAAGCTGGCTATCAAGCTCCGTGACAAGTTTTTCCCTTTGCGGGATACCGCCTATAAGAGCCTGCTGGACCGGGCAAAGATTGGTGGCTCCGCGCTGCCCAAACTCTCTCGGGAGAAATTGGCCGATGTGATCAATTCCTGCTTGGCACTTCACAAGGACAGCGCTCTGCTCCTGGTGCGAGACGAGAAGGTATCCGCAGCCCATTCCGGCGACAGTCGGGACTACTCCATCCTGGAGATCGACCAGCTGCTGGACGGGCTTCAGAGCAAGATGGATGAGCGTTTCCCGGGAAATCAGTTTTCTTCCGGGTATGTGGATCATGCCATCACCAGTGCGTCCTGGACACTTCCTGGCCAGAGAGAGGAACTCTTGGACACCTACATCCATCTGTTGGCCGCGGAGGGCAAGTCTTCCATGGCAGCCAAGCTGATGCCTGGCATCCGTTTCTCCACGTCTGATACCGGAATGGCCTCGGCAAAGGTGTCGGCACTGCTGGTCGGACTGCAGTATCCCATCCACATTGGGGGCATGATCGCGGTGGAACACCGTCGGCAGTCCAAGGTGCCCGACTTTGTCGGAAGCCTGGATATGCTCTTCGCTCAGTTCGGGGATTCCGTTGAAAGACTAACCAGACTGCTCTCTGTTCACCTGGAGCATCCGGTCAACGCAATGACCGCAGTGTGCAAGCGGCTGGCGCTGCCCAAAAAGGCGGCATTGGAGGCCATCGACATGTACGAGATGGCCGTTGGCAATGACGAGGCCTCTGCCCATGAGGTGTTCGTGGCCATGCAGGAGATTCCCTTCATTCTGAAAACAAAGGGGATGCCGGAGAGCAAACTGCTTGCGTTGCAGGAGAATATGGCTCGTGCGCTCACCATCAACTGGAGGGACTATGACTATGCAAAAGAGGTGAAATGGTAATGGCCGCCCCCAATATCCTCTGTGATTGTACGGGGATGTCCAATGAGCATTGGCTGAAATGTCGGGAACATGGGCCTAAAGGCGACATTGAGTACACCGTCGGGGGAAGTGATGTTGCGGTCATCTTTGGCCTGTCCCCTTGGGTCACGCCCTTGGAGCTCTGGCTTATCAAAAAGGGACGAATGAAGCCGAAACTGCCTCCAAATCCCGAGCAGTTGGAAATGGGGCACATGCTGGAGCCGATTGCAGCGCATTTCTACGCTCTGAGGACCGGAAATGTTGTCACAGATGACAACTATCTCTACCAACACGCCAATCTCAAGTACGCTCTTGCCAACATCGACCGGCGTTATACGCGAAAGGAAGATGGGGAGGGTGGTGTTTTGGAATGTAAATCCCTGACATATCACAAAGCTTCAGACTGGGCCGATGGTGCTTATCCAATCTATTATGAGCTTCAGCTGCGCTACTATCTTGCGGTATTGGATCAAAAGCACGGAGCTTTTTCAGCACTCTGGGGAAACAATCCGGAAAATGATTTGGCCACGCCTCACATTGAGCGAGATCAGGCTAAGGAAGACATCATTTTTGAGAAATTGGATCAGTGGATCTGGAGCTTGCGTCATGACAAGCCGCCGACCATGGGGGACATCAAGCCGCAGTTGGCGATGGATGCCCTGGCTCGGATTTACGGCGCAAGCCAAAAAGGACTGCCCACTATTGAGTTCCCCATGAAATTTGAACCGCAACTTCGGAGAATTGCTGCTTTGCAGGAGAAAAATGCGGAACTCAGAGGGATTATCAAAAAGAATGAGGAGGCGATTGAGGCACATAGCGTGCGGATTGCAGAACTGATGAAACAACACGAGCATGGGATTCTGACGACCACCACTGACAAATTGCTGGTGGATTATGTAACGAATACAACCAGGCGCGTCAGTTCTGAATACCTGAAGCAAAACTATCCCGCCATCTATGAGGAGGCACGAAAACCGTCCGGTACCCGGAAGGTCAAAGTGACCATTCAACCTCTGTGATTTTAGTCAGGCGCAGGGAGCGGCGAAAGACGTTCCCTGCGCCTTATCCTTAAAAGATGGCTACTGCATTGCCAAAAGGCAAAATTGAATGGCTGTCCCGGGGTAAGGCTTGAGGGAATTCTCCCGAAAGATACCTGGTCAGCAATAAGGAGGCTCAAAGCAATGAAATGCAGTTTCAGCCGCCTACTCTATCCCAAAAAGTTGGAGGAGGCGCGAGACGGCAGTTACATGATCGCATTGTTCCGGCCGCATGAGAAGATACTGGACGCACAGGGGAACCGACTGAGCAGCATCAAGGTGGTGGGACACTTCCTGCCAACGGTGGCAAACGTGAAGGTCGATATGGCTGGACACTTGAAAAAGGATGCTCGATATGGTCTCCAATTTGAAATGGAGTCCTATGAGGAGATTGTCGGTTCTGACAAGAGCAGCGTCGTAGCCTATCTCTCATCGGGCATGATTCCTGGCATTGGGAGTGTCCTGGCGGAGCGTATCTATAACACCTTTGGGGAGCAGACGCTGGAGGTGTTGGACCAGGATCCTCAGCGGGTTGCGGAAGTGCCCGGGATCAGCAAAAAGAAATGCGAGCAGTTCTGTACGGCATACATGGAGACGCGATGCGCCAGGCAGCTCATTAACTTGTTGGCATCATTTAATATCAGTGCGCCCCAGGCAATCAAGCTGCGGCAGCAACTGGGTACAGATGCGCAGACGATTCTCACACAATTTCCATATATGGTGTTTGAACGCGACCTGATTGACTTCGAGACGGCAGACCAGTTGGCTCAGGCCAATGGGATTCCGCAAAATGCTCCGGAGCGACTGGATGCCGGGCTGCTCTACACCTTAAAATTGGCGGAACACGACGGGCACTTATGTATGCACAAGGAAGCTTTTGTGAGGAGAGCGGTGAACCTACTCCACGCACCACTGGTAACCTGGAAAGGCGTGGCCCAGCGTGCCTTTGAGATGATTAAGGCTGGCCGCCTTACTCTTTACAACGACTATGTCTATCGCCCAATTATGGCAAAGGCCGAAGAGGAAGTGGCTGCACGGATCAGCAATATGCTGCACCGCGACAAGCTTCCCTACATGGGAGATCTCGATGACGAGATAGATAAGCAGCAGTCGGAAATGGGCTTCGTATTTGCTGAGGAACAGCGGCACGCAATCCAAACCGCGCTGACTTCTCCCATCAGCATCATATCAGGAGGCCCCGGTACTGGTAAGACATCCATTCAGAGGGCGATCCTGAATATTCACAAAAAAGCATTCCCGGACTCCGATGTTGTTTGCTGTGCTCCTACTGGGCGCGCAGCACGGCGTATGGAGCAAAGTACTGGGTTCCCGGCATCCACCATCCATAAGGCCCTGAACCTGACTGCTGGCGAGCTCCACGAATTAAAGGATTTGCAGTTGCTGGAGGCCGACCTTGTACTGGTGGATGAGGTAAGCATGATGGACATGATTACCACATGGTGTCTGTTCAACGCATTGCCGCCTGGGTGCAGGCTGATCCTGGTAGGAGATGCGGATCAATTACCGTCCGTTGGGCCGGGTGCTGTACTCAATGAGCTGCTCGGCTGCGGCCGACTCCCTGCGGTAACTTTGGATAAAGTGTTCCGTCAGAGTGAAGGCAGCCTTATTGCAGAAAACGCACAGAGGATCCGTCATGGTACATCTGATTTGCAGTTTGGTGACGATTTTCAGTTCTGGGCTTCTGCGGACGAGACACAATCGGCTCAGTATCTTATTCGGCTATATAAAAGGGAGGTAGCCAGATTCGGCGTGGATAATGTGGCTCTCTTGACGCCATTCCGGAAAAAATCCGAGACAGGGGTCCACAGCCTCAATGCGGCCCTCCATGATGCCATCAATCCGAAAGCCCCTGGAAAAGCGGAAATCGAAGTTGGACAGCGGGTTTTGCGCGTAGGGGATAAGGTCATGCAAATGAAAAACCGTGACTTTGCCAGCAATGGTGATATTGGGTACATCTGTACCAGTACACGGGATCCGGACAGTCTCTTGGTTGAGGTCGATTTTGGTGATGACCGTGTTGTCGCCTATGAGGACACCGAAACTCTACGACAACTGGAGTTGGCCTACGCCACTACAATCCATAAATCCCAGGGATCCGAATATGATGCCGTGCTGATCAACATTCAGAATATGCACGGCAAGATGCTCAACCGGGCCCTGTTCTACACGGCCGAGACCCGTGCAAAGAAGCGTGTCATCATTGTAGGTGACTGGGATGCGGTTGTACGAGCTGTTCAGACTGCGGACACCAAGCACCGTCATACCATGCTGGCTATGCGTATCAATGATTTGATCAAAGAATAGGAGGGGTTTTACAATGGCCACAGTGCTTGAAAACTACTACGGGTACCGGCAGCAGCTGCTGCAGCGGATGTCACAGCCGCCTATCAGCGCCGGGGACTTGTGGCTTTACGGCGAGATTCTCTATCGAATTGGTGTACTGGAAACCTGCCAGATGTATCTGCGCAGCGCTCCGATTACCACCGAGATGCCCTTTCTGGTCGGTCACTATAAAATGTTGGACGCTTATGTCCAGAACCTGGCCAGAGAACGGCGCTATGGCCCAGACCGTGGCCCTGATACCCAGAAGGAGCGTGAGGCGGCTCAGGCCAACCTGGAGCGGGTGATTCAGGATTATCGGAAGCGGTTTTCCGGCTTTCATCCAGCGGAACCTGATGCCTATCAGAAGGAGATCGGTCGAGTCATTACAACGCTGTTGCCTGCGTGGCTGCAGTATCGAAATACCTTTGTGCCTTTCCTGAAGAGCAAAAAGGAGGAGAACAAGTCATGAGTGACGCAAAGCAAGCCGCTCTCACGGCTATCCAGAAGATCAATGCGGTGGAAGGATTCGATCCGACGCCGCTGGCAGTGGAATATGTGGATCTCAACACTCAGGAGAAGCGATATCGGCTTCCGGTGATGATTCAGATCGCATGGTTTCGGCTCAAGTACCCAGAAGGCCGTGTGGCAGTGACGGTCACCGCCGCCAAGGACTGCTTTGTTGCAACGGCGCGAGTCTATCCGAGTTACATGAATACGCCTGATCAGTATCTGGCGGAAGCTACTGCATCGCGCGGCTATTTGGCTGATATGCCGACGCTATCCCCGAGAGAGTGGGCACAGACCGCAGCCATTGGGATTGCCCTTCGCAACGCTGGCTTTGGCCTTCAGTTTAACGCAGCCGGCGAAGCTTTTGACACTCCGGCAGTAGATGAACTGGGCGGCATCATTTGGAGTGGGGAGGACGAGCCACAGGCGCCGCCGGCCACTGGTGCGCCGGTGGAAACCGTTGCTCAAACGGCGCCACAGGCCCCTGCAGAGCCGGTGGATCCGCTTGAAAAAGCCATGAACACACCGTGTCCCATCAGCAAGTATAGCGGGAGGACACTTGGTCAGGTTCTGCGGGAAGACCCTCATGCAATAATGTGGGTAGCAAACAAATTCAGCGGGGATCCGGAGATCTCAGCAGCGGCGAGGCTCATCTGCGAACAGGCCATGGAGCAGAGCGCCTAAAACATTGTGGGGGACGGCCTGTGTATGATGGCCGTCCCCCGGAGAGGAGCGTTCCATGGAACTTCGCTACCAGATGACCGATATTCTTCCCCTGCTGCCAATCCCACAGCCTCCGCATGGAAAGAGCTCATACAATATCCCTTGTCCAATATGCGACCGGCCGGGCACGAGGGAGAAACATCTGAACATCAATCTCAAGCGCAATGTGTTTCGATGCCCCAAGTGCGGACAATTCCAGGGCGGCGTATTTGACCTCTATGCGTACTACATGGGAGTTTCGAGGGACAAGGTATTGGAGGATGTTACCACCAGGTTAAGTGGGGGGCCATCCAAATTCGGTGGAAAGGGAGCATTCAAATGGAAACTGCAGCCTCCACCAATGAAGCCCCAGGCAAGCCTTGCGCCACTGGAAGAAAGAGATCGGGTCTATCGAGCCCTACTCAAGCGACTTACCCTGGCCCCGGATCACCGTGAAAATCTGCTCAGACGCGGCTTGACGGATGAAGCCATAGATCGGTTGGGCTATAAAACCACACCTGTAGTCGGGTTCCATGCGTTGGCACAGTCATTACTGGACGAGGGTTATACGCTGTTCGGCGTTCCGGGCTTTTATCGAGATGAAGATGGACGCTGGACGATGGCTGTTTGGCGAAGGGGTATTCTGATACCAGGAACCTACTTTGGCAAGATCCAGGGCTTCCAGATCCGCCTTGACCACAAAATGAAAAAAGGCGGAAAGTTTCTAACCTTTTCCAGCAGAGACGAGCTGGACGGTGCCATGGGAGAGAACTGGTGCCACCTGGTTGGCCCGGTTCGAGAGAGGATCCTACTCATTGAGGGTTATATGAAGGCTGACATTGTCCACCACTTTACAGGGCAAACGATGTTAGCAATACCGGGCGTAACCTCACTGCAACATTTGGAGTCAGCGCTCAAGGATCTCATCCCACTAGGAGTTCGGCATGTTATGACGTGCTTTGACATGGACTACTTAAAGAATTGGCATGTGGAGAACGCATACAGGAACTTGGTGTCGCTGCTGGGTAAGCTGGACATCACATTTGGAACTTATCTTTGGGTCCCAGACCACAATGGTTTGGACGATTATATCTGGGAATTTTGCCTGAATGAAGGCAAACCTCCAGAGTAGCAGAGGACAGCGGGGCATTCACGGAATGCCCCGCTGTTTTTTACGCATTTTGTTGTAAATGCGTTTTTGTACCAGTGTAATTAAGTACAAAGAATGATAAGGAGTGGTTCCTCATGTTGTTACCAATCGACCATGGTAATTCGGCTATGAAGACGGTTAACTTTGTGTTTCCGTCCGGCCTCATTGACAATCCCATTCGCCCGCCCGTGGATACGGAGATGCTGGAGTATGATAGCAAGTTCTGGACGCTGTCTGGCCAGCGTATCTCCTACATGCGGGACAAAACCAAGGATGAGAGATACTTTATCCTGACACTGTTCGCCATTGCCAAGGAACTGGAGAAGCTCGGCAACACAAGTCCCATGGTCGAGGCAGACCTTGCGGTCGGGCTGCCGCCAGAGCATTATGCGTTGCGGCAGCGCTTTGCGGAATATTTTAAGCGTGGGCGTGTAAACTTCGTTTTCAACGGAACCCCGATTAGCCTTCTGATCCGACATGTTTTCGTCTATCCACAGGCGTATGCCGCTGTGGTGCCGCAGGCAGGTCGTCTGAAAGATATCCCGCGCACCTTTATCATTGACATCGGCGGTTATACCACAGATGTCATGCTCTTGCGCAATGCGGCTCCGGATCTGCAGTTTTGCCGCAGTTTGGAGATGGGGGTGATCCCCATGTCCAATGACATCATCAGCCGGGTGAGCGCCATGTACGACATGAAGATCGAAGATGACCACATCGCGGATATCATCCAAGGGCGCCCGACCATCCTGCCGGATGAAGTGCGGGAACTCATCTTCACGAAGGTGCGCAGTTACGCCTGTGACATCCTGGATAAATTGCGTGAGCTGCAGGTCGATCTTCGAGCAAATCCCGCCATCTTTATTGGAGGCGGTTCGATCCTGTTCAGATCCTTTGTGGAGGAGTCGCCCCTGGTAGCACATGCGGACTTTGTGACGGATCCTAAAGCAAACGCCATCGGCTATGGGATGCTGGCCACTGCACAACTGAGACGGATGGCTCCGCAGAATCACGGAGGGGAGTTCTTTGCGAAGGGATGATAAATACCGATTTTCTCTTGGCTGGGGCAGGGATACTGCCGAGAAAATCGCTGTGGGAGATTTTCTTGAGAAACTGAAGAATCGCAAGAGTGACTTCATTGTCCAAGCAGTCTGGGAGTATATTCGGAATCATCCTGAAGTTATGGCAGAAAACGCTAAAATCGTGATCACGATACAATCAACACCTACGGATGAGCAGACCATTGCAAGGATTCAAAGCATGATAGATGCCTCGGTAGAGAGGCTCAAGGAGCGCATCAAGCTCCAGATCGAGCAAGAACAGCAAAATGGCCAGGAGGTTTTCGATGGCCCCAATGAGCAAGATCTGGATAATATGCTGGACAACCTCCTTATTTTCGACCAATGAGTAGGAGCAGCCCTACGTCTTTTTAGAGACGTGGGGCTGTTCTTTTTTGGCAAAATCGGCGGCGCAAAACGGGGAATGTGGTGAAGACGAAATAGTCTTCCAGGAAGGCATCCTACTGCACCTTGACAAATAGGCGTACTACGCCT
>OGYF01001296.1_pt1 | contig 21852 bp, 14 predicted proteins | sample 1576451 | NCBI WGS metagenome assembly OGYF01 (sample SAMEA3541505, study PRJEB24748) | human gut metagenome | biome: human gut; feature: human-associated habitat; material: faeces | place: China | collected 2012
AAGTGCCGGGTAATGGCCGGAGAAGAGACCCCCTTCGCTCCGTTGACCAAGACCGAAGAAAACCTTCTGACGCCCGAGGAGATAAAAAAGGGCGTTCGGCTGTCGTGCTGTGCCAAAGTTATAAAAAACGGCACCATACATATTGTGGATCGGGTAAAATCCGCGGGGCACAGTATCCTTGAGGGCTTTTCACGTGACATATCCGAATGGGCCCCGGACTGCGGCGGCTACGGGGTCGCTGTGGACATCGGCACAACCACCGTCGTATGCTATCTCCTGGCACTCTCCGGCCATGAGGTCGTCGACAGGATATCATTCCTGAACCCCCAGGTCGCCTTCGGAGACGACGTCATCTCAAGAATAGCATATTCTTCAAGCCAGCCGGAAGCGCTGGAACGTATCCAGAGAACGCTCACCGGCGAAATGGATAAAAACATCGGCACGATGGCCGAAAGAAACGGCATCTCCAAAGAAGATATAACCGAAATAATAATCGCGGCAAATACCGTCATGGAGCACCTGTTCGCCGGCGTCTCGCCCAAAAGCATCGGCCACAGCCCTTACATGCCGGAATTCTTTCTGATGCCGCCCTTTAAGGCCTCCGCCGTCGGCATAAACATCAACGAAGCGGGCGTCGTGAAGATGATACCAAACGTCGCGGGCTACGTGGGGGCGGACATCGTCGCGGGCGTCGCCGCCCTTGATATGGACCGGCAGAACAGAATAAGACTGCTCGTCGACATCGGCACCAACAACGAAATAGTGATCGGCGGCAGCGAAGGGATGTTCTGCTGCGCGACGGCCGCGGGACCGGCGCTGGAGGGGGCCAGGATACAATACGGCATGCGCGCCAGCGTCGGGGCGATAGAAAAGGTCACCCTCGAAAACGGCCTCCTCAAATGTCAAACCATCGGCGGCGAAGCGCCGAAGGGGTTATGCGGCTCGGGACTCATCGACGCCATCGCCCTGCTGCTAAACGAAGGGATCATAAATGAAAGCGGGCGCTTCGAATACCCGGAAAAATGCCGCGACGAGCGCTTCATGACACGGCTCGGGCGCAGCGAAAGCGGCATGGTGCGCCTGCTCCTGACGGACGAAGAACATCCAGTCTACCTGACGCAGAAAGACATCCGCGAGGTACAGCTCGCTGTCGGCGCGGTGAAGGTGGGCGTCGAGGTGATGCTCGAACAGGTGGGAATCACGAAGGACAAGATCGCGGAGGTCTGTCTCGCTGGGGCGTTCGGCAACAACATAGACATTGAAAGCGCCGCGCGCGTCGGTCTGATACCGGACATCGAACGCGCCAAGATACACGGCGTAAAGAACACCTCGGGGCTCGGCGCCTGCCTCTCGCTCGCCTCCGAGGGATTTTACGAGAGGACGAAGGAGACCGCGCAGAAGATGTCATACGTCGAATTATCTTCCCTGCCGGACTTCCAGAAACGTTTTGTGAAGGCAATGTCCTTCTGATCTTGGGCGGACAGGGATGTGATGAACGAGATGAAAAGCATAAAAATCTACCATTCCGCTTACGGCGGGAAAGATTTTCATATCTCGGAGAGCGCCCCTATCGACGTAGACCTCTCCGCGCTGGAAAAATTCTACGCCTCCATGGGAGAGAAACACCTGCGCTCACTCCTGAAATTCATCGACTACTGGAAGAACGAAGGATATGAAAAATTCTTCAACCCCCGCGCCGTCATGCGGGTGCTGCCCCTTGAAACGGCGGCCGACGCCTTCGGCACGGAGACCCTGTCGCTCAACGACTCCGTGGACAAGGTCGTCATGGCTGTATGGACCATCGGCGCGGAGCTCGAAAAAGAGGCCAGCGAGATGATGTCCTCCGTGGGAAATCTTATGTCCGGTTTCCTGCTTGACGTCGCCGGTTCAATCGCGCTTTACAATATGCACACGGAGCTCATCACGTGGATCAAAGAAAATATCGCCGCCTCCGACGGTAAATTCATCAACGGCGAATTCTACCCCGGTATGGGGAGCATGAGACAGGACCTCATGGAACGGGTCGTCACGCTTGGAGAAACGGAGCGCATGATCGGCGTCAGCGCCAGCGGCAACTCCCTTCTCCGTCCGAGAAAATCACAGTGCTCCTTTACCGCCCTTGGGGCCCTCGAACACAAAATAGAGGTCAAAATGGAGCGCTGCCATCCGTGTACAGGAAAGAAATGCCTCTACTACCAGCTCGGAGGCTGCCACATGATGACCGGCGGCTCCCAGGACGTCCCCGGCGATACAGGTATGTAACGGCAAAAAGGCGGACTGTCACACTATAGTCCGCCTCTTTCCTTTTTTCGTTTTGTGCACTCATTTTTTTGTATGAATACCAAATACTGCCTAACCCACAATAAGTTCGGTCACATCTTTCATAATAGTATCTCCGTCATAGACGCTTACCAACCTGGGGCAGGCATACTCCGTGGTTCTTCGTTTATAGACAGCCGTATTGTAGGGTACTCCCTTGCTTTCACTGTGGCGAAACGCTACAAAGCAGTCTCCAGTTTCGCTAAGTCGCACTTTGACACCGGCCTTGTCCACCGCGGTACATTCCATACACGTAATACCAAGCTGTTTAAGAAAATCTTCCAAATACCATCCCTCGTAGCGGTACATGACCAGATTGCCGTAACCAAATGGCGTGGTTTTATCCGCAATACCGCGCTTATCGATGAACAAATTCCTTTTAGGCCGACTGATCACATCTCTATCATCGGAAAGGATCAGTGCGTCACCAGACAAAACTAAGGACTCAACCTCCCCAAGTGATTCCGGAATAACCGTGCAGTACCTTTTCAACTTGCTCGCATAGACCGTCCGGCGGATGCCCTGCGCGGAGACATCTACAAATCCTTTCTCCCTGTACAAAAATCTCACCGCCGCATTTTCACCAACATTCAGGACACGACCGCTCACATCCACCGCTTCAAACCGCGCGAGACACGGCGGCCTTACTCCTATCCGCATCCCGTCCAGGGCGCCCCTCACCGCAGCCTCCTTGATGACAGAACCATCGTCACCTTCATTCAAGAGGATTAGCTTATACCCCTTAGGTGCTAATGTTGAGGCCCGCTCCCTTATTATTACCCCCATGACTCCTTTTACTGCCGCTTCGTTCGCAGACATCGCGTTTCTATAGACAGAGGGCAGTTCAAGCGAGCGAAAGGTCCCTTCGTTTTCATGATAACGGTCGGGGCGGACAAAGCACTCCTTCTTTTCAAAGGCCAGAAGGGCTCTGTTATAACCGCGAAGATCGGATAACCTGTCAATATAGGTAGGCGTATCGGTATGATAGGCATCCTCTTCCATATATTGTATCTGCCAGTCCTCCGGCAGGGCAAGTCTTTTCCCTGTCTCATCACAGAGGCTGTCCATCATATCTGAGAGCAAAAGCCCGCGGCAATTCACTATCTTTTCCACTTGGTGGTCATCGTACTGATAGCGAACCTCACTCAAAGCGTATCGATTACGCATCTCTTCCTGTGAAAAATAATAATAGTACCGCTGATCTTCCCTCTCAACGGCACAATAGAAAGAAGCGGAGGATATTTCCGCTTCCGTCCCCCAAGGCATCTTTACCGGCAAGGGACTGCCGGAAGAAATCCGGGGAGGCATATGCAGTGAGATAAAATCATCAAGAATTATTCCGTCCCCATAAAGCTTGAGATCCGTGTAGTTCTCTATTACAGCCTCTTTCGTCTCATATGCAGAATACCAGGTCAAAAGATATCTGCCCTTTTCAACGGGACCAAGCTGCGTCCGCTTACCCGCCGCATCCTTAGCATATACCTGTGAAAGATCTGTATCGATACCATAACTGACAAGCAGCGTGTAAAGGTCGATCCCGTAACATCTATGAGAACCACCTGAACCACCGTCATATATCCTGCGCTCGCAGCCTTTCACAATAAGATCGGCAAGGCTTAGGGATATCCACAGCCTTTGTCCGAGATACAGCGTAAACGCCGGCGGGAGATCCACAGGTTGTATTCTGCATAGCCCGTGAACGAAAGAGCACTGGTTTATCTCCTCTCTATCTCGCTGTCCGAAAAAAAGTTTTGGGTATATTTTCCGGGCCTTCGAAGCAATTGTTGTTCCGCCCGCTGTTATTTGCATGCTTTCAAGCGCTATTATGGCCGGAGTCTCATCCTTATGTCCGTTTTTATCGAAAAAATAACGCCCGCTCAGAGGATGATCCACTACCGCCATGTAATTCGGCGCGGCAAAGACCAATCTTCCACACTTTTCCTCTTCGCTTAATCCGGCAAAATCAAGCAGTCTCTTCAAATCAAGGCCTCCGGCCAGATAATTATGCTCCGCCACCATGCCATGATCTTCGCGGGCGGAATATTTGCGCCAACGCCAGCACCGCCCCCATCTTGCGTCATTTTCTTTTTTACCGGCAAGTGAGAATAATTCTCTTCCCCCTATCATAAACAGGCGTTTGGAGTAGGTATGGATGGAACCTTCCTCTCCCATACCGGACTTTCTGCCTATTACCAATCCATTTAGCATCAAACCTGTGTCATTCATCGTCAGCTGAGCCCCTTTTCTCCGCAAAAAATATGCAGCCGCCTCTTATATCTGCGCGAACTATTTTCTTTTGCCGTACAAACGCTATCGGCATCTTCAGGGTAATTTATGTTGAAGAAGCAGTTTTCAGCCTCAAGATAATGAACCGGGATCATCTCATACATATCAAGGATACAATTACTATCCATAGAGAGCATCTTCTCCGCAAAAGGGAGACAATCTATATGGTATAGGGCACACAATGGTTCGATGATCCCGTTATGATATGGCAATATTACTCGGCTGTCGCCGGAAACCGCATCGAAAAGCCTCTGAATGAAAATTTTTTCTATACTTGGCATATCACAGGCGGCAACAAAAATCCATTGGTTGCGCACAGCCGTAAGCCCTGCGTGAACTCCACCCAGCGGACCTCTGCAAGGATAAATATCCCGCACTTCGGTAACTCCGGCTATATCAAATTTACAGCCGCTGTCGCTTACGATAACGACTTCGTCGAACATATCCCCCCATCTGCGCAGAGAACGTTCCAAAAGCAGCTCATTATTATCTACCCTCAGCAGGCTCTTGTCGCGGCCGAACCGACTGCTCCTGCCGCCAGCCAGGATAACCGCGGAGGCCTTCAATATACGCCTCCGCTGCGCCCCGCAATCATGAACGGGTCGCGCCAAGCCATATCCAAAGCCAGCTCCGTCAGTCTGTCTGTATCCTCAAAACAGTTGATTACCGGAAGAGACCGGTAGCTTACCGCTGACGCGGCAAGCTTACCGGAAAATGCAAATGTGTTTGGAGTATATTTTGTATCCGCGTCAACAAACGAAGCTGCCGTTACTATTTTAGGAATATCAAGAGCGCCAAAGCCCTCCAGTATTACGATGTCATAGTCTATGCCAATCAGCAACTCTTCCAGCGATAGTTGTTTTTTTCGCACTATCGCCGTTATATCCGGACTTCTCAATATAGTGGCAACTGCCCCCGCCTCTCTGTGGCGGGCGGTATCCGCCCCCGAATTCTCCACGGTAAGGTTTTTACAGGCGCTGTTCTTTATTGTCGCTACGTTGAAACCTTTAGTGGAATAGCTGCGGACCATTGCCTCCACGACAGTTGTCTTTCCCGTCTTCGAGAGGCCGCTGACTGCAAAGATATACATAACATACTCCAGATATCAGAAAAACCTATCTGTCCACCGGAGGCCTTTTACCTGAAAAGAACCTATTAGGCTGTCCCTGCCAGAAAATTGCCATTCCAAGATAGGCAAATATAATCGAAAGAAGCGGCGTCAAATAATTAAGAAACGCAAAAGGCGCGTAATCCCATGTCGCGACACCAAGCGTACCGGCGATGAAAGCCCCCATCGTCGTCCAGGGGATCATTGATCCCATACAGGTCGACCCCTCCTCGGTGAGACGGCTCAGCATCGCCGGTTTAAGCCCCTTCTCTTCAAAACATTTCTTATAGACCGTACCGTTAAGGATTATTCCCAGATAGACCTCCGCCATGGCCGCGGTCGATATGGTACTGGTGACGATCACGGTAAAGACTAAGGCACCGGCGCTGTGGATGCGCACCATCAGCCCGTTTATAAGCGTCTTCAGAAAACCGGCTTCTTCCAGCACCCCGCCAAGTGCCAGCGCAATGAAAGAGAGGGAAAAAGTCCACATCATGCTCTGGATCCCGCCGCGCATGAGTATCTTATCGACTAGCGGTATCCCACTGGCCGTACTGTAACCGTAATTCATAGCCGTCAGCACCTGAGCGATCGACATTCCCTGAAAAATCAACCCAACCAAAGATCCCGCGAGGGCGCCGATAAACATTGCCGCCGTTGCCGGAACCTTCATAAGGCTCAAACCAAGCAGGACAAAAAATGGCAGCATGACAAGAGGATTAAGATTGAAACTCTTTTCCAGCGTAGAGGTGATCAGATCTACATCTTTCAGATCAAGTTCACCTCCGGCATATTGCAGTCCCAATATGGTGTAGAGCACTATCGCAATCGTAAAGGCCGGCACGGTTGTATAAAGCATCGCTTTGATATGGTCGTAAAGATCCGCCCCTGCGGAGACAGAGGCAAGAACCGTCGTGTCAGAGATCGGAGACATCTTATCTCCGAATACCGCACCAGAGACTACAGCGCCAGCAACCCACGCAGGCGGCATACCCAACCCCATGCCCATACCCATCATCGCAACTCCCATCGTCCCCGCAGTCCCCCACGACGTTCCCGTACAGAGAGAGGTAAGCGAACAGAGAAGAAAGGCCATTGGCAGAAAAATAGATGGAGATATGACCTTAAGACCATAATACATCAAGGCTGGAACCGTCCCCGCAGATATCCAGGAACCGATTAACACTCCTATGAGTATAAAGATAAACATCGCAGGCAGGCCGCGTGTAACACCTCCGGCCATCGCATCTGAAAGTTTTCCAAAACCGATACCCTGCGACATTCCAATCAGGATTGTGGACAGCAAACCGAGGATCAATAATATGTGTAAATCAACATGAAAAACAAGTATTCCAACCATAAGGATTGCAATAATTGCTATCAGCGCTAAGAACGACGAACCAAAACTTGGAGCTTTGCATTCCGAACTCGACATTTACAATAACATCCTCTCTTAATAAAATGGATTACAACAGCGCATGCGCAATAGTCAACTATATCATGATATAATTTATTGTATTATCTGTACCTTTTATCCACAATGTGTGTATTTCCACATACAAGACATCTTATATGTGCAGGAGTATATAGGGAGGTAGTCATTCCATGAATAGAAATTTTGACCAATTCGTTACAAAAGCAACATCGCTGATTAAAAAGTTTGGTTCCGCTGATTTTTATCAGTGGGCCTTTTCCCTCCTTGTCGAGCAAATAACATGTATAAACGCAATCATGCTTTATCTTTACGACGACAAAAAAAATCTTTTACAAGTGGAACATGCTTTCGGTTTTGAACGCAACGTTCGTGGGATACATTCGTTCAATACCTCCGAGGGGATCTGCGGTAAAGTTTTTTCTTCAGGCAAAGGCGAGCTCATACTGGACCAGTATCAATTGAAATCTTTCGCACAAAACATAGAAGAGCTGGTAGATATCGTACATTTTGACGATGGTAACATCTCGCCGGTACCATCTTCTCTAATCGCCGTGCCGATTATGCTTGAAAATACGCCTGTTGGAGTTCTTGTTATTATGGATTTCTCTTCACAACATCTGCTTACGCTGCGGCATTTAAATTATGCTGAAAACGTCACAAAGATTATCGCGTTACACCGGCACTTTGAAAATATCAATATGGAGAACTACGATCTGCACGAAGAATTATCCCTTATAAAAAACGTATTGGAGCGTGACGGAGACATGCTTCTTTATGCTGGGGTCGTCTCATCCGCATTCAGCTCCATTTTTCTTAAGGGACAGGAATTTGACGAAATGCTCAAGCAGGCATATTCATATACATCCTTTCCTATGGTACTTTATAATATATTCCTTGAGAAAATGAGCTGTACAGATGACACATACGACATAGAACTTCCCGAAAATACCATTGATATGATACAGCCACACGGACTTCTCAAAAAAGAATGGCGATGCGTGACACAGCGTGGAAAATGTCTTTATTTGCTCCCTGTGCAATACGGCGGTACGATAAGGGGCATACTGGCCGTGTGCTCCCCTCATAGCCAACTATCAATAAAGGAACGTGTTGTACTGGAGACACTATCTTTTTATCTGTCGTTTGTCTGGCTCAAAAAAGCGGCAGTCAACGAAAGAAACAAAAGTCTAAAAAGTGAATTGCTGACAGGAATACTCTCCGGCAAAAAAGACGACACACTTCTGACCAAGGCCAAGATACTCGGGCTCACGAAAAACGGAAAGTTTTTTGTCATACTTCTGGCGGTTCCAGATGTAGACAATCACCTCGACTACTGCGAAAAACAGGAGGGTGCGGAGCTGCTGCATACACTCGAAGACATCATGAAAGCTAGAACGCGGGGAATTATAATCGTGCCGGAATATAACGATATCTGCATAATAGCCTCCTGTAACGCGGAGAACTGCAGTAACAAACGTTATGCCAACATCGTTGCCAACGTCATCGAGGCTATAACGAAAGCCCGGCCGGATATCACCGTAAGCGGCAGCCGTGTCTATGAGACAATTTATAACGTACGCAAATGTTATTGGGAGGCCAACCAGTGCCTCACCATAATTCATAAGTATTTCATCCACCGCAAAAGTTTCAACTACCTTGATATGGGCGCGCTGCGTCTGCTGCTCACGCAGAGGAGAGAAGATATTGAGGCATATATGGAAGACATCCTGCGCCCCATCATCGAATATGACAAAAACAAAGGTACCGACTTGATCATGACGCTTTTTTATTACTCACGGTTTAACAAGTCGGTGAGCTATGTGTCTAAAAAGCTCAACATACACACCAATACGCTTTATCAAAGAGTTAAGAAGATAGAAGAGCTGCTGGGATACAGCCTTGACGATCCTATGGACTGGTTTGACATACAAGCTGCCAGTATTATGTACGGCCTCATATATACGGACCTAATAACAAAGCTATAATTAAAAGTGAGCTTTTAAATTATTCGCGGCACTCCGATCTTGGTCGGAATAATATGGCTGGGGATGTGAGGCAATGAAAAGAAAACTTTTCTTAAATGCAATACTGATCGACGGCAATGGCGGGAAACCTATACACAACAGCGGAATGCTGGTGGAAGGCCATCATATCTTATCAGTCGGGGGCGCTGAAGATTTTTCACGGTGTGATGGCGATACAGAGATTTTCGACTGTTGTGGCAAGACAATCATGCCGGGAATGATAAACGGGCATGTACACATATTCATGGAACCGTACACATGGGACAGAGTAGCCTATCTCCAGAATCCGATCTCCTCCGTCTGTATAGAAATCATAAAAAATCTTGAAAAGACGCTGCACTCAGGAGTTACATATATCCGTGATCTCGGCGGCGTCTTCGATCTTGATATTCAGTTCCGTGAGTATGTCAATGACGGAAAGGTCCAGGGACCAGGAATGATCTGCGCAAGGCATCCTTTGACGATTACTGGAGGCCATGGCGCCGACTTTAGTCTCTGCTGCGACGGGCCACAGGAATTCATAAAAGGAGTCAGGGAACAGATCGCAGGCGGCGCCGATTTGATCAAGATCATGCCCACCGCTGGTTACTCCAAGCCAAAAATGAGAGTCAACCATAACATTATTGAGGATACGGTATATATGTCTTCCTCAGAGATAAAGGCTGCCGCCGATGAGGCACACAAAATGGGCAAGATCATCGCCGCGCACTGCTACGGTTTCGCCGGTATATATAATTCTGTGATGAATGGCGCCGACACTATAGAGCACGGCCAATTCCGCGCCCCATATAAAGACGAGGCGCGGACTCTGGCCGATGAGATGGCATTACGCGGTACATGGCTAGTACCTACGCTTTCTGCCTTTTTTAAAGAATACGACCGTTACGAAGTGGAAGAGAAATACACCTCCGTCATAGAATCTTTCCGCCTTTGCCACAAGGCCGGCGTAAAAATAGCGATGGGAACCGACGCCGGCGTACCATGGGTCGGACATGACAAAGCAGCGCTTGAGTTGGAACATATGACCCTCTACGGCATGAGCAGCATGGAGGCCATCTGTGCCTCGACGAAGAGCGCCGCGGAGATGCTCGGCATCATAAAAGAATACGGAACGCTTGAAAGCGGCAAATTCGCCGACTTTCTTATCCTCGACGGTAATCCTCTGGAAGATATTAAAGTATTGCAGGGGAAATTAAGGGTCTGCAAACACGGAACCCTTATCTGATCACAACCCCGCCTATGAATGTGAAAAACCACTATATGAAGAGGGTTAAAAAGTCCTATCGTACATTTTTTCTTCTGATTCCATGCTATACCACATTTTTTAGTTATGTGTAAACACACACTAAAAGCCTATAAAGGTTGTATTACATCATATATTCAGCAGAACGCCAACGCTGTTATAATTCAAAACATACGATATTTAGTCCACATCTATAGAACTAAAGTTTCTTTGACTATAGACTATTATTTGCTTCTGTAAGGGGTGATGCTATTGAAAACCATCATTATAGGAAATGGCGCGGCAGGTCTTTCGGCCGTCAGGTCTTTCAGAAAATATGATTCTGCGAGTCCAATAACGATCATTTCAAAAGAGGGCGGCGATGCCTATTCAAGAGTGCTTCTGCCCTATATCCTTCGCGGAAAGCTCCCCTACGATAAGCTGTTTCTGCCATACGCGAAAGAACTTAGAAGGTTGGGCGTGGAATATATCGAGGGCGAGGTCTTATCGCTGGATGAGAAGGCTGGAATCATATCTCTTACCGGAGAAGAGACACTGACCTACGACAATCTGCTCATCGCCAGCGGCTCCAGCGCTCTCTGGCCTCCGGTAAAAGGTATCGAACAGCCAGGCATATACCATCTCTGGACGAGACGTGATCTGGATTCGCTCATGGAAGAATTCAGGACAAAAAAAGAGGTCCTGATCATCGGCTCTGGTTTCGTATCTCTGCAGGCTGCATGGTCGGCTCGCTCTATCGGTCTCGGCGTCACGCTTGTGGAAATCGCCGACCGGCTGATGCCTCTCGTCCTTGACACTCGCGCCAGCGCGATAATGGCGGAGCAGATGGAACGGTTTGGCGTAGAAGTCCACACTTCTACAATAACTGAGGAGATCAAGAAAGACGGCGGTCGTTTCTTTATAAAGCTAAAGGATAAAGAGCCGGTAAAAGCCGATTTTATAATCGTGGGAGCTGGCGTGGGAGCTAATATTGGATTTCTCAAAGGCAGCGGCGTTGAGTACGGACGTACAATACCGGTGGACAGCCGCATGCGTACCAACATTTCCAATATATACGCGGCAGGAGATGCCGCCGCCGGCCCCTCAGCCTTCGGAGACGAGCATGTGACACACGCGCTGTGGCCAACCGCGGTGGAGATGGGCGCTGTTGCCGGAGCCAATATGGCCGGAAAAGATATCGCCTACGGCGGAAGCCTGAATATGAACGTCACGCAGATGTTCAATGTGACGGTGGCCTCGATGGGTAAGTTCAACGACGCCGATATCGACGATTCATACACCTACGACGCGGAGGCAGGACACGGTTATTGTAAGCTGTGCTATAAGAACGGCTTTATCGTAGGAATATGCCTTGTCGGGACATCGGAGGCTGTGAGTCTGTTTGGAAAACTGAGGCCTGTCATCCGCAAACATCTTTCAGTAAAGTGCCCTCCAGCAAAGATGGACACTTTCCTCAACGTAAGACTTTTCGAAAAATAAGTGGCTGGAGGTGCCGTTATGAAAGTAATAACAATGGATACATCAAAATGCGTAGGCTGCCGTAACTGCGAACTGGCCTGTGCCTTTGCTAATTCGAAAGAGACCTGTGAGCGCAAAGCCTCCATGATACGAGTAAACCATTATATTGAAGAGCACGCCGTTATCCCCATGACCTGTCTGCACTGCGAAGAGCCATGGTGTATGGCCGTCTGTCCCTCCGGCGCCATCATACGTGATCCGCAGAGCAACGCGGTCATAATTCAAAAAGAAAAATGCGCCGGCTGTAAAATGTGTATCCTTGCCTGCCCTTACGGCAATATACATTTCGACGCGGAACTCCAGGTAAGCCGCAAGTGCGACCTCTGCGGCGGAAAACCGCGCTGCGTCGGCCATTGTATCGCCGGAGCGCTTAACTTTGAGGAGATAGAGGATTATACAGACCGCTCAAGGAGAAGGACCGACCTACAGCTCGCCAAACAGATGATACGTAAATGCGCCGGCAGGGAGGCGGCAAAGGATGCCAGATAGAAAAAGTGTCAACACTACCTGCCGCATGTGCGGCACCCTATGCGGCATAACCGCCCATATCGAAAACAACAGGGTCGTTGATATCGAAGGCAATCCTGAGCATCTATTCAGTAAAGGACGTACCTGTATAAAGGGAAGCTCCGCCGTCACCTGGCTCAACCGGCCAGACCGCCTCTTCAAGCCGCTCAAACGCAATATGGCAGGAGAATTTGAGGAGATAGAGCTGGAGCGGGCGATGGATGAGATCGCCGCCAAACTGATCGAAATACAAAAAAAATATGGCGACAACGCAATCGGAATCTGGAAGGGCGAGGGAATAGATTTCGCGCAGCAGGAGAACCTAGCGCGCCGCTTCGCGCACGCGGTAGGAACACCAAATTATTTTTCCAATGACACACAATGCTACGCTTCGCGCCATATTGCCTTTCATCTCGTATACGGATGCTGGCCGCTGGCGGATTATGCCAATGCGGATCTGATAATCAACTGGGGAACTAACGCGCCGATATCACATTCACACTGGATGCAGGCCATCAACGAAGGACGGGAAAAGGGTGCCAAATTGATGGTCGTGGACACACGCTACACGGAGATAGCACGCCAGGCGGACCTCTACGTACAGATCCGTCCAGGCACCGACGGGGCGCTTGCGTGGGGAATCATCCGCGAAATGATAGAGCACGACGAAATTGACCATGATTTCGTCGATAATTTTACCGTTGGATACGATAAAGTCGTGGAATACGCGCAGGGCTTCTCCCGTGAGCGTGTTTCGCAGATAACCGGCGTATCTGAGTCTCTCATCTCAAGAATCACCGACGAGATCGCGCAGGCACGGCCGCGCCTTGCGAGCTGGGCCGGATGCGGGCTTGAGCATCAGATCAACGGCGTCAACAACATCAGGACGATAACGATGATAGACGCCCTCGCGGGAGCTACCGACCGTAAAGGAGGCATGAGGATCCCAATGGGTTTTGGCCTCCCCGAACTCACACTTTATAAAGAAAAACCGCTTACGGAGCTTGACCCAATCGGTGCCAAGCGTTTCCCCGTCCTATATGAGATGCGGCAGGAATGCCACACAGGCCTGCTGATGGACCAGATAATCAGCGAAAAACCTTATCCCTTCAAAGGACTTGTGATGACCGCTGCCAACCCGGCGCTGACGAACGCAAACTCGGCAAAGGTGCGCAAGGCCCTCTCAAAGCTGGAGCTTCTGGTGGTAAAGGATCTCTTTATAACCGAAACGGCGCTGCTTGCTGATTATGTAATCCCAGCGGCCTCCTATCTTGAGCGCGAGGAGATGTTCTTCAACGGAGCGTTGAGGGCCGCCTTCATTACGGGTAAGTATCTTGACTACGGACTGCAGACTGAATATGAATTTGTCAAAGGACTCGCGGAACGGATGGGCGCCGGTGAATATTTCCCCTGGAAAGACGATCATGAGCTTAACGAATGGCTGCTGAAACCAACCGGATACACTACGGCGGATCTGCACACCGCGCCGGGAGGATTTATCTTCGGGGAGAACCCCTGCGAAAAGCATTTAAACAAACTAACAACGGGTGAGAAAAGATTTTTCGACACCCCAACCGGAAAGATAGAATTTTACAGCGCTCATCTGGAGGCAAAAAATATCCCCGGCATTGACGGACTGCCGCAATACCATCCACCGCACTACCTGGCGGAACCGGACCCGGATTATCCAATACTGTTATCCACGGGAGCACGTAAACAGAAATTTTTCCACGGAAGATACCGAAACATTCTCCAGCTCTATAAGGCGGAGCCACATGGACATCTGGAGATGCATCCCGAGGATGCTAAAACACTGGGATTAAAAGATGGAGACAGAGTACGCGTCACCTCCAGAATAGGAAGTTTCGAGACTCTCGCGCAGGTAATGCACGAGAAGGAGATCGTTAGGGGCACAATGCAGCACACACATGGATTTGCCGATGAAAATGTAAATGAAGTAACCTATGACGACGTCTCCGATCCCATCTCCGGCTTTCCGGTACTAAAATCTATCCAGGTGCGCGTAGAAAAACTTTAAGGCTATATCCGATATCAATAGGGTCAAGCAGTCATAAAAGAACGCCTCTCGGAGAGTATATCAACGAGAGGCGCTTTTTATAAAATCTATGCTGTAAAATCTCCTAAAACGACTATTCACCGGAATACTTTTTGTGTATCATAATTAAAATGGAGATGAAATGCGGATGAGATCAGATACGCCCAACAACCTGGTAAACGACATTTATATTTCCCTCAAGCAGGACATCCTCTGGCTGCGGCTCAAGCCGAAGACTATGCTGACGGAAACCTATCTGGCCGAGATATACAAGACCAGCAAGACGCCGATACGGGAGGCGCTGTCAATGCTCGTGCGCGACGAACTCGTAAGCGTCTTTCCGCGCAAGGGGTACATGGTCACCGACGTCTCTATGAGCGATATGCGCGACATGCACCAGTACCGCTACATACTGGAAAACGCCAACCTCGTCCACGCCGTGAAGTACGCCACCAAAGAACAGCTCGCCCACCTTGACGAGCTCGCGGAGATGGACAGTTATTATACGGAGGACGATCCGCACTTTTCCAAAGAGGTGGTCTGCAACAACGCCTTTCATTTTTATCTCGCGGAGATGACCGGCAACCGTATCCTTCTCAAACAGCTGACCGACACTCTGGAAAAATTGCAGCGCATAATGTACTTTGTCGCGGAGAAAGATTACATGTTCCGCGGCTGCGAGGAACATCATCAGCTTGTGCGGCACATCGCCGACAAGGAGCTGGAAAAGGCGCAGATCATCCTCCACCACCATATAAGCGAGGTGCTGGAACACATCTCGAAGATGCGCGGCATCTCCAAACTATTCTAACCCACAGACGATTGCCTTTCTGTAGGAGGGGCTAACGTGTCCCTCTTTTTTGCCGTTAAAAAATTTACTCCTGCTCATAGATTCTGTTTTTGCCTTTTCTCCTTGTTTTTATTTACTGCCAACTGAATTTTAAAATTAAAAATAAACCAATATCTCCAATAAACTTATTTTTTAACGATAAATCAAAATATGGGTTGATTATTTTTATATGTTTGCTAGAATATCTGTAATATATTACAGATTTATTACAAAGATATCACAGGCATTTCACCAATGGAGGTGAACTGAGATGGCTCACAGGGAATACGACCCAAGCGAAAAGAACAACCTGTTCAATAATATTTATCTCTCGCTGAAACAGGATATTTTATGGCTTCGTCTAAAACCGGGAACGCTTTTAACCGAGGCCTATCTGGCGGACAAATTCGAGATCAGCAAGACCCCCATCCGCGAGGCGCTCATGCGCCTCTCATACGACGGTCTGGTGACGATCTTTCCGCGCAAGGGATACTGCGTCAGCGAAATATCCTTTTCCGATATTCAGGACATGCACGAGTACCGGTATATTTTGGAAAACACCTGCCTGAGCAAGGTGATAGACAGCGCCACGGAAGAGGAGCTGGAACATCTGGACAGCCTTTCGTACAGCGACCGGGTCGTTTACCGCGACGAGGAGCCGCTTTTTTCCAAAGAACCGTCAAACAAAGAGCGCGACAGCGAATTTCACATATATCTGGCCGAGATGGCGGGAAATCGGATCATTTACAACCAGCTTGTGGATGTTTTGGAAAAATTACAGCGTCCCATGCTCTGCGTCGCCGAAAAGGAATATATGACGCGCGGCTTGGACGAACATCATCAGCTTGTCGAACTCATAAGGGGCAGGGACCTTGCGGCAGCGCAGTCTCTGCTCCGCGGACATATAAACGAAGTCTACGAACACTGCGCAAGGATAAGCACCATCAGCAAGCTTTTTTAACGGCAAAAACATAATCACCCTAAGGGAGGCTTCACGTATGTATATCGGCAAAAGGTATTACAGTAACGAATCGACCTATCACGTATTCGGCGCGAAGGAGGCGGCGGAGGTCCACGCGGCCAGCTGCCGCGTGCTGCAGGAGCAGGGAATGCTCGTCAAACACGAGGAGGCCCGTGAACTGCTGAAGCAGGCCGGAGCCCTCGTCGAGGGCGAGAAGGTCTTTATCGGCGCCTCGCTTGTCGAGCGCTCTCTGAAACAGCTTCCCTCGCGGGTGGCGGTCTTTGACCGCGACGGCGAACCGGCGATGTTCCTCGAGGGACGCAACGTCTACTACGGCAGCGGCTCCGACACCGTCAACCTGCTCGATTACGAAAGCCGCGGCAGAAGAGCCTGGACGAAGGCCGACGTGCAGAATGCCGTGAGAATATGCGACGCGCTGCCCAATATAGACTTTATCATGTCGATGGGGATAATCTCCGACGTGCCCTTCGAGGTTAACACGCGTGAGCAGTACAGCCAGATGATACTCAACTCGACAAAGCCCCACGTCGTCGTTGCCGACAACGCACGCGACCTTGAAGATATCTTCAAAATGTACATCGCCGTGAGAGGCGGCGCGGAGGCCCTGCGGATGAAGCCCTTCGCCGTCGTCTACAACGAGCCGACCTCCCCGCTGCTGCATTCCTTCGAGGCGATCGACAAGCTCATGCTCTGCGCGAGATACGGCGTGCCGACGAACTACGCCGCCGGCGGAATGGCGGGAGCCACCACACCAATATCGCCCGCCGGTACCGTGGTACTCAACAACGCAGAATGTCTGATGGGCATCGTCATCCACCAGCTGACCAGTCCGGGTGCGCCGTTCGTTTACGGCTTCGGCAACTCGCCGATGGATATGCGTACGCTCCAGTGCTGCTACGCCCTGCCCGGCGCGATCAGGATACAGAGCGGCATGTGCGAGATGGCCCACTATTACAATCTGCCCTGCTGGGGCGAGGCTGGCAACGGCTGCTCGAAGATCTGCGACGAACAGGCCGTCGAAGAGGCGGCTCAGTTTATCCAGATGGCCGCTTTGCAGGGCTGCAACCTGACCCACGATATCGGCTACCTTGATTTTGGCCTCAGCTATTCCCTCGAGCTGCTCGTGATCTCGGACGACATTATCGCCCGCACGAAAGAGGTGATGGCGGGTGTGGAGATAAACGAGGCGGCGTTGTCCGTCGACGAGATCAAGCAGGCCGGATACAACGGCAACTACCTGCGCGCCGCCTCAACGAGAAGGGCCGCCAAGGAGGACTGGCGCAGCGACCTCGGTGACTATATGACATACGACAACTGGTCGGCGGTCGGCTCAAAATCGATGGGCGAACGCGCCCACGCGAAGGTATTGAAGATCATAGAGGAATACAGACCCAAAGAACTTGACAACGCCGTGAGAGAAAAGATAGACGAAATCGTCAGACAGGCATACTGAATAAATCAATATAAGGCATCAAAGGAGGAAAGTTATCAATGAACAAGATCAGGCCATACGCATTTTTCCCACCGTTTATACTGCTTATCATCGTCGCCGTTTACAGTCTCGTCGTAGGAATGCAGGATGAGACACAGACCGTCAAGGTGATGGCGGATTTATTCAACCTTGCCCTCGACAAGCTGGGCTGGCTTTACGCCGCCGCCGCGCTTTTCGTCTGTCTCCTCAGCTTTTTCTTCACCTTTTCCAAGTATGGGAACATAAAATTCGGCGGCAAGGACGCCGTGCCGGAGTTTTCTTACTGGAACTGGTTCGCCATGACGCTCTGCGCCGGTATCGCGATCGGTATCGTATTCTGGGGCGTCGCCGAACCGATAATGCAGTTTCAGAATCCTCCCGAATCATTCGGCATCGCGCCCTTTTCGGAGGCGGCGGCGCGCTTCTCGCTCGCGCAGATATTCCTCGAATGGACCTTCACTCCCTACGCGATGTACACCGTATGCGGGATATCATGCGCCTACGCCTTTTACAATATGAAGGAGCCGAAGACGATAAGCTCCGCCTTCATCCCCTTCTTCGGCGATAAGATAAAGGGCTTCTGGGGACAGATACTTGACGCCTTCATCATCTTCGCGCTGGTCGGCGGCGTCGTCACCTCCCTCGGCGAGGGCGTCCTTCAGGTCGCAAGCGGCCTGGAATCCCAGTTCGGCCTGCCTTCCTCGAAGATATCGTGGGGCATCATCTCGCTCGTCATGGTGGTCATGTATACGATCTCCAGCTATACCGGCATCAACAAGGGCATCAGGATACTGAGCGATATCAACGGTAAGCTCTTTTTCCTGCTGCTGGCCTTCGTTATCGTCGTCGGCCCGACGATATTCAACATCAACCTCGGCCTTGAGGGTTTTGCCAACTACGTGGAATCATTCTTCAGCCGTCATCTCTTCCTCGCCCCCGTCAGCGGCGACCCCTTCCCGCGCATCTGGACGCTCTTCTTCTTCGCGATCTGGTACGCCTGGGCTCCCGTAACGGGAATGTTCCTCGCGCGCATGGCCTATGGCCGCACGGTGCGCGAATTCACAATGATGAACCTCATACTTCCGTCGGTATTCGGCATCGTCTGGTTCTCCTTCTTCGGCGGCACCGCGATGCACATGGAGATAGTCCAGAAGCTGGGAATCGCCAAGATACTCAACGACAAGGGCGTGGAGGCGGCGATGTTCGCCTTCCTGAACTTCCTGCCGCTGGCGAAGATCACGGTCCCGATCTTCTTTGTGGTCATCGTGCTCTCCTTCTCCACCGCCGCCGACTCCATGACCTCCACCGTCGCCCTGATGTGCACGGCACCGGACGCAGTCCAGGAGGGAGAAGAGGCTCCGGCTGTGATAAAGCTTGCCTGGGGCATCCTTATGGGATTTATCGCCTGGCTGGTGATAACTTTCGCGAAGATCGACGGGCTGCGCACCGTCGTGACGCTGGCCGCCGCCCCCGCGGCCCTGATAGTCATCGCCCAGGCGGTATCCTCATATCTGATGCTGAAGGGAGACGCGGGAAAGTCCACCGTAAAATAGCAGCAGAGGCAGCAAAAGCAGAGTATGGACCGGCTTCCGCTTCGCCGGTCTATACTCTGCTTTTGTATATTCGTCCTTAATCGTCAATGAATCTTCTGCGAGATGTAGACGCCGGCCAGTATCAGCAGTCCTCCCGCGACCGCGAAGAGAGTTATCAGTTCGTCCAGTATCAGCGCCGAAAAGAGCATCGTTATCGGCGGCGTAAGATAGATAAGATTGTTGGCCTTGACCGCGCCGAGGCTCCAGATAACGATGTTCCAGCCCCAGGTGCAGAAGGCAGAGGCAAAGAGGCCGAGGAACAGGATATTTCCAGCTACGGCGGGGCGCATCAGCTGCGACGGTTGGAGCCGCACCACCGGCGTAAGCGTCAGCAGCAGCAGGGAGATCAGCGTATAGAAGAGCATCTTGCGCGCTATCTGCGCCGGCGTATAATCACACTTCACGTCGCGGATGACCACGGAATATCCGGCGAAGGTGAGGGCGGCCAAGAGCGCGATCATATCGCCTAGCGGATTGAGCTTCAGGACGAAACGTCCGTTAAAGATGATGAAGAATATCCCAATCAGGCAAAAGACGCTGCCGAGGACAAAACGGCGCGACATCTTCTCGCTGGAGGTAAAGATGTGGGATACTACCCCGGTAAGCAGGGGAGCGGTGGAACAGAGAAGCGCGACATTGGAGGCGGTGCTGAAGGAGAGCGCCGTATTTTCACAGAGAAAATAGAGCGTTATCCCGAGAAAACCGGCCGCGGCGATCTTTAACTCCGTCATCAGATCCAGCGGCGGAAGACGGTGAGGGTCAGCGGCCACAAAAATAACATAAGCGACGGCGACGCGGTAGAGGAGTATTTCTCCGGGAGAGAGATAGCCAAGCAGATATTTTGTGGCGACGAAGGTGATGCTCCAGATAAACGTCACCGCGGCGGCGAGCATATAGCTGGAAAGCTTTCCGCGCCCTTTGAACATTTTCATAAAAATTCTCCTCCGCTGATCAAATCTCGTGCAATTATATACTCTCTCAAACTTATTGTCTTGAAAGATATTTCCTGTTACTATTTACCTGACAGACAGACTAAGCTCGAATATGGGAATCAAAGATTTCCTTTCTCTCTTAAAAGATTTCCTATCTCACTGATGTCGAACGGGAGCGTTATGATGACTGAGACAAAAAAAACACTTGTGTCAATGCGCGGCATAGATAAGATCTTCTACGGGCGGCACGCCAACAGGGGCGTCGACTTTGACCTGTTTGCCGGCGAGGTGCACAGCATCCTCGGGGAAAACGGCGCGGGTAAGACCACCCTTATGAACTGCCTTGCGGGAATATACCTTCCAGACGCCGGATCAATATACATCGGCGGAGAGCCGGTCTTTCTGCCCAACCCCAAAGCGGCCATCGACAACGGCATCGGCATGGTGCATCAGCACTTTATGCTCGTCCCCGTATTTACCGTCTGGGAAAACATCATCCTTGGACTCAGCGACATCCCCCTCGTCATCAATAAAGAGGAGATCATCGCGCGCATCCGCGAAATATCCGACCGCTACGGCCTCGCCGTCAACCCCGAGGCAAAGGTCTGGCAGCTCTCCATCGGCGAGCAGCAGCGCGTGGAGATACTGAAAATGCTCTACCGCGGTACCAGGGTCCTGATACTCGACGAGCCAACCTCCGTCCTCACGCCTCAGGAGACCCGCGAATTCTTCAAGACCCTGAAAAATATGGTGGCGGCGGGGCACGGTATCGTCCTGATCTCCCACAAAATAGAGGAGATCATGGAAATCTCCGACCGCCTTACAGTGCTGCGCAGGGGCGAGCGCGTGGCGACCCGCCGGGCCGCCGGCATCTCGAAAGAGGAGATCGCGGAGATGATGGTCGGCCACTGCCTTGAGGGCGCCTCACTTTCGGAGGAGCGCAGGGAACCGGGAGAGGTGGTCTTCGCCTGTTCCCGCATCTCACTGAAAGACGAGCGCGGCGCGGCGGCGCTGAAAGAGGTCTCTCTCTCTGTACGAGGCGGCGAGATACTCGGTATCGCCGGCGTTGACGGAAACGGCCAGGATGAGCTCTGCGAAGTTCTCGCGGGGCTGCGCTCCCCCGATTCCGGTTCGGTATCCATCGAGGGGAACGATATTACACATCAGAGGGCGCGCGGCTACATTGAGAAAGGCATCAGCTACATCCCCGCCGACCGTAAGGGCGTGGGGCTCGTCGCTAACATGAGCGTCGTTGAAAACATCGCTCTGAAGGGTTACTGCCGCCCGCCGATGGAGAGGGGACGCCTCTTCATGGACTGGGCTTACATCACGGATTTTGCCGCGGAGCGCGTCAAAGATTACGACGTCCAGATACCGGACCTATTTGCGCCTGTGCGCGTGCTTTCGGGCGGGAACCTGCAAAAGCTGATGCTCTCCCGCGAGATATCCGATACGACAAAGGTCATCATCGCGATGCAGCCCACCTGGGGGCTCGACGTCGGCGCGGCGGAGTTCGTCCATAAGAGGCTGCTCGAGGCGCGCGAGGCGGG
>OGYF01001300.1_pt1 | contig 21825 bp, 19 predicted proteins | sample 1576451 | NCBI WGS metagenome assembly OGYF01 (sample SAMEA3541505, study PRJEB24748) | human gut metagenome | biome: human gut; feature: human-associated habitat; material: faeces | place: China | collected 2012
AATGATCTTATGATAAAATACTTATACTTATCGAAGCAAGGAGGGAAATTTGATGAAGCATATTAAGACTTTGAACGGTGCTACTCTGAAAAACAGCGCGGCAAAGGGTGGCTGCGGCGAATGCCAGACCTCCTGCCAGTCTGCCTGCAAGACCAGCTGCGGTATTGCCAATCAGGCTTGCGAGAAGAAGAACAACGACTGAGTTGTGAAAACCATGGTGCCGCCCTTGCCGGGCGGCATTTTTGGCGTAGAGATCAAATATAAAGGTAGGAAACAGGATGATACATCAATATAAGCTGGGTGACCTGTGCGTGGTACTGGATGTGTGCTCCGGCTCCGTCCACGCCGTGGACGAGGTGGCCTATGACATGATCGCCGGGTTCGAGACGCAGGAGCGGGAGACGCTGGTGGAAGCGCTGGCGGAGAAGTACCGGGATCGGGAGGACGTGACCCGGTCGGAGCTGGAGGAGTGCTACGATCAGCTGCTGGCCTTGAAGGATGCGGGGAAGCTCTTCACCGAGGACACCTTCGCCCCCATGGCCGGGGAGCTGAAGGCCCGCACCTCCGGAGTCATCAAGGCATTGTGCCTCCATGTGGCCCACACCTGCAACCTCAACTGCTCCTACTGCTTTGCCAGTCAGGGCAAGTACCACGGCGACCGGGCGCTGATGAGTTATGAGGTGGGCAAGCAGGCGCTGGATTTCCTCATGGATCACTCCGGTACCCGGCACAATCTGGAGGTAGACTTCTTCGGCGGTGAGCCGCTGATGAATTTCGACGTGGTGAAGCGGCTGGTGGCCTATGCACGCAGCGTGGAGAAGGAGCGGGGCAAGCACTTTCGCTTTACCCTGACCACCAATGGGGTGCTCATCGACGACGACGTCATCGACTTTGCCAACCGGGAGATGAGCAATGTGGTGCTGAGTCTGGACGGCCGCAAGGAGGTCCATGACCGCTACCGGGTGGACTATGCCGGAAACGGCAGCTGGGAGAAGATCGTTCCCAAGTTCCAGAAGCTGGTGCAGGCCCGGCAGGGGAAGAACTACTATATGCGGGGGACCTTCACCCACGCCAACCCCGACTTTTTGAAGGACATCCAGACCATGCTGGATCTGGGCTTCACGGAGCTGAGCATGGAGCCGGTGGTGGCTGCCCACGGTGATCCGGCGGCCCTGACGGAGGCGGACAAGGAAATCGTCATGCAGCAGTATGAGGAGCTGGCCCGACTGATGCTGCAGCGGGACAAGGAGGGGAGGCCCTTCACCTTCTACCACTATATGATCGACCTCAAGGGCGGCCCCTGCATTTATAAGCGCATCTCCGGCTGTGGTTCCGGTACGGAGTACATGGCCGTGACCCCTTGGGGCGACCTGTACCCCTGTCACCAGTTCGTGGGCGACGAGAAATTCAAGCTGGGCAACATCTGGGACGGCGTGGAGAACCACGCCGTGCAGGCGGAGTTTGCCGGCTGCAACGTGTATGCACGGGAGGAGTGCCGGGACTGCTGGGCAAGGCTCTACTGCTCCGGCGGGTGCGCCGCCAACGCCTACCACGCCACCGGCTCCGTCCGGGGCGTATACGCCGACGGCTGCGATCTGTTCCGCAAGCGCATGGAGTGTGCCATCGCCGTGGCGGTGGCCCGTGAGCTGGGGACGGAATGAGCACCCCTATCTGCGATTTCGTCCGGCGCTACGCCGGCGGCGGGGCCGTGCGGCTGCATATGCCCGGCCATAAGGGCTCCGGCCCGCTGGGCTGCGAGGCGCTGGACATCACGGAGATAGACGGCGCTGACGATCTGTTTCACCCGGAGGGCATCATTGCCCAAAGCGAGGAAAATGCCGGAGCCATCTTTGGAGCACACACCCTGTACGCCGCCGGAGGTTCCACCCTGTGCATCCAGACCATGGTGCAGCTGCTGGCGGTATATGCACGCAGTCGGGGGCAGAGGCCCCTGCTGCTGGCGGGACGCAATGCCCACAAGGCATTCGTCAATGCCGCCGCTCTGCTGGACGTGCCGGTGCGCTGGCTCTGTCCGGCGGCGGGAGAGGCCTATTACAGCGGGGCCGTGACCCCGGAGCAGCTGGAGCGGGAGCTGGCTTGCAGCCGGGAGCCGGTGACGGCGGTGTATCTCACCTGCCCGGACTATCTGGGGGAGCTGCCGGATGTGGCGGCGCTGGCGACGGTGTGCCGCCGGGCTGGGGTGTTGCTGGCGGTGGACAATGCCCACGGGGCGTATCTGAAATTCCTGTCCCCCTCCCGGCATCCCATGGATCTGGGAGCAGACCTGTGCTGCGACTCCGCCCATAAGACGCTGCCGGTGGTCACGGGCGGGGCGTATCTGCACATCGCCCATCAGGCCCCGGAGCTACTGCACCGGCAGGCCAAGGCGTCCATGGGGCTGTGGGGCTCCAGCAGCCCGTCGTATCTGATCTTGCAGTCGCTGGACGCTGCCAACGAGCTGTTGGCGGACTATCCGGAGAAGCTGCAAGCGCTGCTGCCGCAGCTGGAGGACCTGCGCCGCCGGCTGGCGGCGCAGGGATGGGAGCTTCTCTCCGGTGAGCCGCTGAAGGTGACGCTGTGTCCCAAGGGGTACGGCTACACCGGCTCGGAGGTGGCGGCGGCGCTGGAGAGAGACGGCATCTACCCGGAGTTTTACGACCCGGATCATGTGGTGCTGATGGTATCGCCCCAGAATGACCCGTCAGATCTGTGGCGGCTGGAGAAGGCGCTGGCGGCGCTGCCCCGGCGGCAGGCCATCCGGCAGGGGCCGCCCCCCATGCCCCGGCTGGAACAGGCGGTGACGCCCCATGAGGCCATCCTCTCCCCGTGGGAGGAGGTGCCGCTGGAGGCGTGCTGCGGCCGTATCTCCGCCGCAGGCGCCTTGGGCTGTCCCCCGGCGGTGCCGGTGGTGCTGTGCGGCCAGCGGATGGATGCGGCGGCGGTGGAGGTGCTGCGTTATTACGGCTTTCACCGGTGCGCTGTACTGACAGAATAAGAAAAAGGAACCCCACGGCGTATTACGCTGTGGGGTTCCATATCTATGCGAGCAGGTCTGTAAGCCGGGTTCTGTATTTGACAGTCATCTATCTAAGCGCATCGTTGCCGGTGCGCTTCAGCCACCTCGGGAGCGGACGGGCCGCCCTATTGCTCCCATAGCGGTGTTGCTCCGGATAGAGTTTACAGCATCGGACACTCTCGAGCCGATGGGTGAGCTCTTACCTCGCCTTTCCACCCTTACCTCCGAAGAGGCGGTATATCTCTGTTGCACTTTTCCTGAAGTCGCCTTCGGCGGGCGTTACCCGTTATCCTTGCCCTGTGGAGCCCGGACTTTCCTCATGAACAGGCTTTCGCCTTGTCCCCGCAACTGTCTGGCCTACTCGCAGGGTCTATTGTACAGGATGGCGCCGGAAAAGTCAACCGGGGATCGGTTTCTCCGGCGGGGTGCGGCGGCGCTTGCGGACCAGCAGGGCGATGAGGGTATAGACATCCTCCGTCAGCAGAGCCAGTACGAGGAAACGAATCGAGTCGAACTTCCAGATAAACAGTGCAGTTGTGACCACGATAAAAGCGATTTGCAGCAGCAGGTCCGGGAGCGGGAGATCCGGAGACACCAATTTGGGACGGATCAGAAGGATCAGTGTGCCCAAAATCACGGACAATATGTAGTAAGTCGCAATAGGGTATATGTTGAAGTGTATCGTGGAGTATTCCTGTATGGGTCTCTGCGCTGCTAAGATGCCGAAGAAGGCGGCATACAGCAATATGTTGATGCACTTTTTCATAAGCTGCCTCCTTACATATCCACATTAAGAAGAATATAGTTTTTTATTCCATATGTCCAAGAACCAGTTGCACTTCCACGCTTCAGCGTTACTTCATAGTATGCGCCCGCAGTACTCAGGAGTGGGTCATCTTCCACATACTTCCAAGTGGAGGGAGCATTATAGGAAAAGGAAGAACTGGTGGGGTAGAAGGTTTGGCGCTGATTTCCGACTGCGCGACTAAAGCACCCCAGAGTAACTACTTGTTTAGTGACGCTAATAAAACTGTCTATATCGGTAATTCCACCGGTTACTCTTGTAAGCTTAATGTAATCTTTGCCGCTTTCAACTTTTCGTGTATAGTAAATGGTTGTATACAGCTTCACAGAGAGCGTATTGTCATACTCCTCCTCATACTTATTTCCGGCTGCACGGGAGGTGAGGAAGGTATCGATATTTTCCATGATCTCTTCCGCAGAGGAGGTTTCGCTGGGGATAAGAACAACGGATTCTCTTGCACACTCGGCGGCGGCAGAGCGAGTCCGGGGTGCAGCTGCTATCTCCCGTGTGAGTACTACGTTTCCATCAACTTCGGTCATGTCGGACGAGGATAAAAAGTTACGGTCGAGGACGATTTCATCGGGTGCTGTGGTTTCGCCGGGTGCTGCATACGCTATGGCAGAGAGACTGAAAATGCAGAGGAGCGCCAGGAAAGCCGATACATACTTTTTCATAGCCATTATCCTTTCTTTAAGTTGATGGCTTCATCATAGCATAGGAACAAGCAATGTGCAATATAAAAAGAAAATAAATTAAAAATTTTTGTAGAAAATGCAGAAAATTGTATATAGGGTATAAAAATAAGGGGGCGGCCTCTGGTAGAAGGCCACCCCCTTCAGGAGGAGATATAAGGGATGTGTGGAGAGGGGCTATCGGCGCAGCTGATCCCAGAGGACAATACGGTCGGAGGAGAGGGTTCGGGGCAGATCGATGATGCGCTGGTTGCGGCTGCCCCGGAACTGGAGGGAGATGTCCTTTTCCTCCCGGAGGAAGCGGCCGTCCACCAGAATATCGATGCAGTGCAGGAGGTCGTCTGTCACCTCGCAGCGGGGGTAGGAGCCATCCTGCAGCAACTCGTCCTCCAGCCGGAAGCCGGTGAAGCACCAGATATTCTTCCGGGGATAGCGGCGGCGGACCTCCTGTAAAAAGGGCAGCAGGTCACGCTGGTTCCGGGGCTCGAAGGGCTCGCCGCCCAGCACCGTCAGTCCGCTGATGAAGGGCTTGTCCAGCTCCCGGAAGATCTCCGTCTCCGTCTCGTGGGTGAAGGGCCGGCCGTAGCAGAAGTCCCAGGTCTGGGGCTGGAAGCAGTCGGGGCAGTGGTTGGTGCAGCCGGAGACGAACAGCGTCACCCGCACCCCGGCTCCGTTGGCGATATCACATTTTTTCAGGGCTCCGTAGTACATGACATGGTCTCTTTTCGGTAAGATGTTGCGGGGAAATGGGGGCTTACAGGTGCAGGACCCGGTCCTTGATCTCCTGCGTGCGGCCCTGATTCCAGAACTGGGTGCCGATGTAGCCGCAGGTGCGGCGGGCCACGTTCATCTTATCCTGATCGGTGTTGCCGCACTGGGGGCATTTCCAGATGAGCTTGCCGTCCTCCTCCACCACGCTGATCTCGCCGTCCCAGCCGCAGACCTGACAATAGTCGCTCTTGGTGTTCAGCTCGGCGTAGATGATGTGGTCATAGATGAACTTCATGACCTCCAGCACGGCGGGGATGTTGTTCTGCATATCCGGCACCTCCACATAGCTGATGGCGCCGCCGGGGGACAGGTGCTGGAACTGGGCCTCGAACTCCAGCTTGGTGAAGGCGTCAATGGGTTCGGTGACGTGGACGTGGTAGCTGTTGGTGATGTAGCCCTTGTCGGTGATGCCCTCGATGACGCCGAAGCGCTTTTGCAGGCACTTGGCGAACTTGTAGGTGGTGGACTCCAGCGGCGTGCCGTAGAGGGAGTAGTCAATGTCCTCGGCGTTCTTCCACTCCTTGCACTTGTCGTTCATCTTTTGCATGATGGACAGGGCAAAGGGGGTGGCGGAGGGGTCGGTGTGGCTCTTGCCGGTCATGAACTTGACGCACTCGTAGAGACCGGCGTAGCCCAGAGAGATGGTGGAATAGCCGCCGTAGAGCAGCTTATCGATGACCTCGCCCTTTTTCAGACGGGCCAGAGCACCGTACTGCCACAGGATGGGGGCGGCATCGGAGGTGGTGCCCTTCAGGCGCTCGTGGCGGCAGCGCAGCGCACGGTGGCACAGCTCCAGCCGCTCGTCGAAGATCTTCCAGAATTTCTCAATATTGCCGCCGGAGGACAGGGCCACGTCCGGAAGATTGATGGTCACCACACCCTGATTGAACCGACCGTAGTATTTGTGCTTGCCGGGCTCGTAATTCCCGGCGTTGGCGATGTTGCCCACCCCGGCGTCGGTGAAGCGGTCGGGGGTCAGGAAGGAGCGGCAGCCCATGCAGGTATACACGTCGCCCTTGAGCTCCTTCATCTTCTTCTCGGAGATGTAGTCCGGCACCATGCGCCGGGCGGTGCATTTGGCCGCCAGCTCCGTCAGATACCAATAGGGGGCGTCCTCGTGGATATTGTCCTCCTCCAGCACATAGATCAGCTTGGGGAAGGCGGGGGTGACCCACACGCCTTGCTCATTCTTGACGCCCTGATACCGCTGGAGGAGCATTTCCTCCACGATCATGGCAAGGTCCTTCTTCTCCCGCTCGTCGTGGGCCTCGTTGAGGTACATGAACACGGTGATGAAGGGAGCCTGTCCGTTGGTGGTCAGCAGCGTCACCACCTGATACTGGATGGTCTGTACGCCACGGCGGATCTCCTCCCGCAGGCGGGTCTCCACCAGCTCGTGGATCTTCTCCTCACCGGGGTCAAAGCCGATGGAGTCCATCTCCGCCTGAACGATCCTGCGGATCTTCTGGCGGCTGACCTCCACGAAGGGGGCCAGATGGGTCAGGCTGATGGACTGGCCGCCGTACTGGTTGCTGGCCACCTGGGCCACGATCTGGGTGGCGATGTTGCAGGCGGTGGCGAAGCTGTGGGGCCGCTCGATGAGGGTACCGGTGATGACGGTGCCGTTTTGCAGCATATCCTCCAGATTCACCAGATCGCAGTTGTGCATATGCTGGGCATAATAATCCGTGTCGTGGAAGTGGATGATGCCCTCCTCGTGAGCCTCCACGATCTCACGGGGCAGCAGCAGGCGGTTGGTGATGTCACGGCTCACCTCGCCGGCCATGTAGTCCCGCTGGGTGGAGTTCACCACCGGGTTCTTATTGGAGTTCTCCTGCTTGGCTTCCTCGTTGTTGCACTCGATGAGGGAGAGGATCTTGTCGTCGGTGGTGTTGGAGCGGCGCACCAGAGAGCGGGTGTAGCGGTAGGTGATGTAGTGCTTGGCCACCTCGAAGGCCCCGTGGGCCATGATGTGGTGCTCCACCATGTCCTGGATCTCCTCCACGGTGGCGGCACGGTTCATTTTCTGACATTGCAGCTCCACGGACTCAGCGATGCGGCGGATCTGCACCGGGGTCATGCGGTCGGCCTCGTCCACGTCCTCGTTGGCCTTGGTGATGGCCACAATGATCTTGGTGATGTCAAAGGCCACCTCGGAGCCGTTGCGCTTGATGATCTTCATTCTCTTTCTCCTCCTTGCCATATGAAAAGTCGCCACGGGGCGGCTATGAATGCGAACACTGATATCATACACTATATATGGTGGTGATGCAAGGGGGAGAGCCAAAATATAGACGAAAACCAGCACCAAAAATCCAGAGGAAATTTTGGCAATACTTCACAATCGACACAAGATAAGGGATATTGCGGAGAAAAGAAAGCACAAAATATAGTGATCCTGCGGAAAAACGCCGGGGAAGCAGGAGGATTTTCACAGAAGGGGCCTCGTTTTTTTCGGGAAAGTGTGGTATATTGGGAAAAACGGATACGAAAGGGGCGGATCACGGGATGGAACTGCGGGAACTGCTGGAGATCGGGCCGGGACTGACGGCGCTTATCGGCGGCGGCGGCAAGACCACGCTGATGTATCATCTGGCGTCGGAGCTGCGGCAGCAGGGGACGGTGCTGGTGTGTACCACCACCAAGATATGGCCCCCGGCGCATCTGAGGGTCTGCACGGAGGAGGGGACGCTGCGGGAGGAGCTGCGCCGCCGGGGCATCGCCTGCGCCGGGACTCCTACGGAGCAGGGAAAGCTGACGGCCCCGGCCATAGATGGCTGGGAGACCATGGCGGATTTCGTGCTGGTGGAGGCCGACGGATCGGCGGGGCGGCCCTTCAAGGCCCATGCCGACTGGGAGCCGGTGCTGCCGGAGGAGCGGCAGGCTACGGTGCTGGTGATGGGGGCCGACGGCTTCGGCAAGCCCATCAGCCGCATGGCCCATCGGCCGGAGCTGTATGCCCGGCTGGCGGGCGCCACGGAAGATCAGGAGGTAACGCCGGAGCTGGCGGCTCGTGTGGTGCGTCTGGAGTGCCTCCACGACCGGGTGTTTCTGAATCAGGTGGACCGGGCGGAGGAGTGGCCGCTGGCCCGGCGGCTGGCAGCGGTGCTGGACTGTCCCGTAACGGCAGGGACCCTGCGGGAGGGCCGGTGGCAGCGACTGAAGTGATGACGGGAAAAATTTTTGCAGATAGGGCTTGTATCCGCCGACCATCTGTGGTATAGTACCTCCAACAAAAACATATGCCCCCAAGAAACGGACAGAATCCAAGGAGACTGGCCGGGGAGGGGACTCTGGAGAAACTCACGACAGTGAGTGCCGAAGGTGCAAGGCCCACGGGCCGAATCTCTCAGGCAAAAGGACAGAGCGACCGGGCCGCCCGCAGGGCGGTGAGCGGTGGTTTCTCCGGAGTCGCTGGCGCAGGCCGGCGGCTCCTTTTTTCGCAGAGGGGCAGGGAGGAGACACATTATGGAAGCGGTATTGCAGGTGGTACAGCGCATCAACTTTTATCTGTCGGACTATATTCTGGTGTTCCTGCTCATTGGCACGGGTCTGTATTTCTCCGTCCGCACCCGATTTGTGCAGGTGCGGTGCTTCGGTGAGGGGATGCGGTCGGTGTTCGGAGAGTTCAATATGCGGGGCGGCAGGCAGAAGGGGGGCCTGTCCTCCTTTCAGGCCCTGACCACCGCCATCGCCGCTCAGGTGGGTACCGGCAACATCATTGGCGCCTGCGGTGCCATCCTGCTGGGCGGGCCGGGGGCCATCTTCTGGATGTGGATCATCGCCTTTTTCGGCATGGCCACCATCTACGCCGAGGCGGTGTTGGCGCAGGAGACCCGCCGGGTGGCCGAGGACGGCAGCGTCAGCGGCGGGCCGGTATACTACATCAAGCGGGCCTTTCCGGGGAGATTCGGCACGTTTTTAGCGGGCTTTTTCGCCGTGGCGCTGATTTTGGCGCTGGGCTTCATGGGGTGCATGGTGCAGTCCAACTCCATCGGGGAGACCTGCGCCGCTGCCTTCGGTGTGCCGTCGTGGTCGGTGGGCATCGTGGTGGCGGTGCTGGCGGCGGTGGTGTTTCTGGGAGGCATCCAGCGCATCGCCGGAGTCACGGAGAAGCTGGTGCCGATCATGGCGGCGCTGTACCTGCTGGGGGGACTTGTGGTGCTGGTGTGCCGGGTCCGGTACCTGCCGGAGGCGGTGGGGATGATCTTCCGCTACGCCTTCGTCCCCAACGCTATCATCGGCGGCAGCTTGGGCTATGCCCTGAAAATGGCCGTCAGTCAGGGGGTCAAGCGGGGACTGTTCTCCAATGAGGCGGGCATGGGTTCCACGCCTCACGCCCACGCCATGGCCAAGGTGAAGCATCCCCACGAGCAGGGCGTGGTGGCCATGACGGGGGTGTTCATCGATACCTTCGTGGTGCTGACCATGACGGCGCTGGTGGTGATCTCCACTTTATATGCCGGAAACGGCATCCTCTCCGCCGGGGCGGCGGAGGGCGTCAGCAAGGCCAACATGGCGCAGCTGGCCTTCGGCACGGTGCTGGGCAGCCGGGCAGGCAGTATGTTCGTGGCGGTGTGCCTGCTGTTCTTCGCCTTTTCCACCATCCTCAGCTGGAACTTCTTCGGGCGGCTCAACGTATCGTGGCTGCTGGGGGAGAAGGCCGTGGGGGTGTATTCGGTGCTGGCCATCGGGTTCATCTTTCTGGGCTCGTGCCTGTCCAACGACTTGGTATGGGAGCTGGCGGATCTATTCAACCAGCTGATGGTGCTGCCCAACGTACTGGCGCTGGTGACGCTGGGCGGACTGGTGGCAGCGGCCTGCCGGAGGAAGTAACGGCGGCGGGGATGGGAGACCGTCCCTGCTTTTTCGGTGTTCCGCCCATAGACTTTTCCGGCGGGATGTAGTATCATGAGAGGCAAGATATCTGGCCCTGCGGGGCAGAGGAGGAACGGACATGGAATCCACACTGAGGCGCACCTGGGCGGAGATCGATCTGGATGCGCTGGCGCATAATTATCAAACACTGCGGCGGCGGACGGGGACAAGGTTCGTGGGCGTGGTGAAGGCGGACGCCTATGGCCACGGGTCGGTGCAGGTGTCCCGAGTGCTGGAGGAGCTGGGGGCGGACTATCTGGCGGTGTCCAGTCTGGACGAGGCCATGGAGCTGCGGGCCGGGGGTATCCATATGCCCATTCTGATTCTGGGCCATACGCCGCCGGAGCGGGTGGAGGAGCTGCTGCGCTACCACATCACGCAGACGGTGACCTGCGAAGCCAAGGCACTGGAGTACAGCGCCGAGGCGGTGCGCTGCGGCGGCACGCTGAAGGTCCACATCAAGGTGGAGACCGGGATGTCCCGGCTGGGCTTCCTGTGCGGAGGTGACCACTTCAAGACGGGGGTGGCGGGCATCTGTGCTGCCTGCACCCTGCCGGGACTGGAGGCGGAGGGTATCTTCACCCATTTCGCTGTGTCCGATGAGGCGGATGCGGAGAGCGACGCCTATACACGGGGGCAGTTCGACCTGTTCTGCCGGGTCATCGGGGCGGTGGAGCAGCGGCTGGGACGGAGGTTCCCCCTGCGGCACTGCGCCAACACCGGGGCGGTGGCCCGGTGGCCGGAGACGTATCTGGATATGGTGCGGCCGGGGCTACTGCTGTATGGCTGCGGTGAATTTGCCGGGCAGCTTGGCCTGCGGCCGGTGATGACCCTGAAAACCACCGTCAGCACCATCAAGGTCTATGAGCCGGGGACCTCCGTCAGCTATGGGCGGCGGTTCGTCACGGACCGCACCACCCGCATGGGCGTGGTGCCTTACGGCTACGCCGACGGATTTTTCCGGTGCCTGTCCGACCGGTGGCAGATGATGACGGCGGAGGGGCCTGCCCCCCAGCGGGGACGCATCTGCATGGATATGTGCATGATCGATCTGACGGATCGGCCCAGCGTGGACGTGGGGGACGAGGTGGAGATCTTCGGGCCGGACAACTCCGTCAACGATATGGCGGAGCAGGCGGGAACCATCCCCTATGAGCTGACCTGCGCCGTCAGCAAGCGGGTACCCCGCATCTATCTGCGGCAGGGACAGGAGATCGCACGGGAGCTGCTGCTGCGGTTTTGACAGAATGATAAAAGATGGCCTGCGGCGATGCCGCAGGCCATCTTTTTTTAGACGAAAGACTTACAGATCCAGCTTCAGGTCGCCGGGCTTGATCCAGCCCCACTTCCGCAGAGGCATGGCGAACAGCCACGTCAGCACCGCCGGCAACACGAAGGAGATCAGCACCAGCCCCAGCCAGTCCATGGCGCCGATGCCGGGCTTCAGTCCGGCGGCCACGTCGCTGACCCAGCCGGTATATACGCCGATCTGCCCCACCAGCCCGCAGGTGCCCATGCCGCTGGACACGGCGGGACCGTTCATTTGCAGCTCAAAGACGCAGGTGGCGATGGGGCCGGTGACGGCGGCGGCCAGCGTGGGGGGGATCCAGACACGGGGATTGCGGACGATGTTGCCCATTTGCAGCATACTGGTGCCAAGTCCCTGCGCCGCCAGACCGCCCCAGCGGTTCTCTGGGAAGCTCATGACGGCGAAGCCGATCATCTGGGCGCAGCAGCCTGCTACGGCGGCGCCGCCGGCCAGACCCGTCAGGCCCAGCGCCAGACAGATGGCGGCGGAGGAGATGGGAAGGGTCAGGGCCACGCCGATGACCACGGAGACGATGATCCCCATGAAGAAGGGCTGGAGCTCCGTGGCCCACATGATGGCCTGTCCCACGGCGGAGGCAGCCTTGCCCACCGGGGCGGCAATGAGGGCGGCGAAGCCGATACCCGCCAGCACCGTGACGATGGGCGTCACCAGAATGTCGATCTTAGTCTCCTTACTGACGGCCTTACCCAGCTCGGCGGCCAGAATGGTGACGAACAGCACCGCCAGCGGGCCGCCGGCTCCGCCCATGGAGTTGGTGGCGAAGCCCACGGAGATCAGGGAGAACAGCACCAGCGGCGGGGCCTCCAGCGCCCGGCCGATGGCTACCGCCATGCCGGGGCCCACCATGGCGGAGCACAGGCTGCCGATGGTGTAGGCCACGGCCCCCTCGCCCTTGCCGATGGTGACGATGCTCTCCGTCAGGAAGCCGATGTGCAGCTGCGTCCCCAGAGTGTTGAGGATGGTGCCCACCAGCAGGGTGCAGAAGAGACCCTGCGCCATAGCTCCCATGGCGTCGATAAAGTAGCGCTTGGCGGAGAATGCGATGTTCTTCCGGGCCAGAAATGCTTTGAATTTGTTCATGAGTGTCCCTCTCTTATTGGTAAACTTTGGTGTCTTGACACATGACCACTTTCCAATATTATAGCGGCTCTTTTCCATTTGTCAACAGAAAAATTCCCGGCGGAGGGAGGGCCTCCGCCGGGAAAAGGGGAAATGGTCGTTCTTTTAGGGTCGGTGGTCACTCCACCAGAAAGCCCCGCTGGCGCAGAAGCTGCAGCAGATGCTCATAGGCGGTCTCGTCCGGGCAGGAGAGGGTGTGCAGATGCACGCCGCCGGTGAGCTGGGACAGGGGGGCGGCCCCGTCCATGCGCTTCATGAACTGATCCACGTCCAGACGGCTGGACAGGTGCAGGGGAGCGGTAAGCTGCCCGTAGACTGGGTGCTCCACGATGACGTCCACCACGGTACAGCCGCAGTCCACCATGGCGTCGAGCTCGTCCCGTGTCTCCTCGGCAGAGTGTATACAGGCGATGCGGCGCAGCAGGCCATTTTGTGCGGGGATCACATAGCCCCGTGCGGTGGCGGTGATCTCCTGACCGGCGGCACGCAGCAGGGCGATATCCCCCACGATGATCTGACGGCTGACGCCCAGCTCCTGAGAAAGGGTCGTGGCGCTGATAGGCGCTTGGGATGCGGAAAGCAACCGGGCGATTTGCTGGCGGCGCTCCGAAGCAGTCATAGCAGACATGGCAAGGTCTCCTCTTTTGAAAATCTCTGGTCATTATACACCAACTGCCATTTTTTGGCAAGCACTTTTTAGCGTATAGAGAGGTTGTTTTCTGTTATGTGACGAAAACGTGAGGAAACTATGGGGGATTTGGCGGAAAGGATTTCACTATCTGCGCTGTGTATGCGAAAATCGCTGTAAAATGGGATCATGAAACCTTACTAATATGAGATAAAATTAATGTGGATGCTAAAAATTTAGCGGCGGGAGGGCGTGGAATGATACCGACGACAGAAAGCGGCAGGCTTTTTCCCGGCGGGCGAATTGACAAGGGGAGCGGTGTGTGTTACAATTTGGTTACAAGTGTATGGTTCTATTAAAGAAGGGAGTTATTCAAATGGCTGAAAACAAAAAGACCGAGGGTCTCATCTATAAAAACCACCCTCTGCGCCGTATCGACAACATCATTTACTACGGCAGCATGGCGGACAAGTACATCATTATGCTGCAGATCCTGGACACCAAGAAGGAGCAGGACATGGAGGTGGCCACCCGTGTGTCCGTGCAGCTGCAGCTGACGGATCCCGACCTGAAGTCCCGTGACCGGGTGGTGAAGAAGTCCGAGAAGGACAGCCTGTACGCAGCCATGGACGTGGGCTCCATCTGGCTGGAGCGGGCTCTGGCCGGGAAATAAGCGAGAGAAAGGGTGTCCGGCATGACACGAAAATTTCTGCTGGCGGCGCTGGTGATCCTGCTGGCGGCTTTGTGTACGGTACATCTCACCGCGGAGCGCACGCCGCCGGAGAATGTGGTTTCCCCCGCCGTCCACTTGGGCATGGTGGTGCCAAGAGAGGCGCTGGAGAAGCTGAAGGCGGCGGAGACTGCGGCTCTGGCGGCCCCCCAGACGGCGGAGCCGACGGCAGACGTGACAGCGGAGCCTGCGGAGGAGGAGAGCCTTCCGGCGACGGATACCTCCGTGCTGGCGGCGGCTGTCACCACTGACGCCCTCTACATCCGCCGCAGCGGCGATTGGGACGCCGAGGCGCTGGCGCTGGTGGACTATGGCACCACGGTGGCCGTCACGGGAAAGAGCGGCGGCTGGTATCAGGTGCGCTACGACGGCATCGAGGGCTATCTCTCCGGGGAGTATCTGGACCTGCGGACCTCCGGCCTGACCGGCTACGGACAGGTGACGGCGGATGCACTGAATCTGCGCTCCGGAGCCGGTACCGGCTATGAAACGGTGACATCCCTCCCCAATGGGGCGTGGGTGTCGGTGTCCGGGTTTGAAGACGGATGGTTTTATGTAGACTACGATGGAGTGAGCGGCTACGTCTCCGGGGACTATCTGGAGCTGTCTGCCTCACGGCCCCAAGCCGGGGGAAATACGTCCTCCGATAGTGGTTCCTCCGGCGGCTCCGGCGACCTACCCAGCGGCGGCGACGCCGGAACGGTCTCCGGATCGGCATCGGATCTGGTGGCGCTGGCCCTGTCCTATCAGGGGGTGCCTTACGCCTATGGCGGGGCGTCTCCCAGCGGCTTTGACTGCTCCGGCTACACCATGTACATCTATCAGCAGTTCGGGGTGTATCTGCCCCACGGGGCCACGGATCAACTGAGCTACGGCACGGCGGTGGGCTTCGGGGAACTGCAGCCGGGGGATCTGGTGTTCTTTCAGGATGCGGATTTCTCCTCCAGTGCCGCTTCCCACTGCGGCATCTACATCGGAGACGGGCAGTTCATCCACGCCACCTCCGATTCCCGCTTCAACTGTGTGAAGATCACATCCTTCAGCGAGAGCTACTATGCCAGTCACTTCCTGACGGGCCGGCGGTTGTTCTGAGGGGATAAGAGAACAAAAAGCATCGCATCTGCTATGCAGATGCGATGCTTTTTTTCATATCTTTATCGTGTTATGTTACCTATCAGAACAGGCCGGAGATGACGCCGTTTTCGTCCACGTCGATGGCCTCTGCCGCCGGGGTCTTGGGCAGACCCGGCATGGTGAGAATGTCCCCCGTCAGGGCCACGATGAACCCGGCTCCGGCGGAGACCTTCACCTTCCGCACCGTCAGGATGAAGTCCTGAGGGGCCCCCAGCTTTGTGGGGTCATCGGAAAGACTGTACTGGGTCTTGGCCACGCACACCGGCAGGCCGCCGAAGCCCAGCTCCGTCAGGCGGTTGATCTCCCGGTCGGCCTCCTCGGTATAGGCCACATTGCGGCCGCCGTAGATTCTTTGGGTCAGGGCCAGCAGCTTGTCCCGGATGGGAAGGGCGGCATCGTAGGCGAAGCGGAAGTGGTTCTCCTGCTCCAGCGCCCGCAGGACGCCGTGGGCCAGCTCCATGCCGCCCCGGCTGCCCTTCTCCCACACCTCCGACAGGGCCACCTCCGCCCCATAGGCGGCGCAGGCCTCCTGCACCAGTGCCAGCTCCGTCGCCGAGTCGCTGGTGAAGCGGTTCAGGGCCACCACCGCCGGCAGGCCATAGACCTGCGTGATGTTCTCGATGTGCCGCAGCAGATTGGGAAGGCCCCGGCGCAGGGCCGTCGTGTCCTCCGCCGCCAGCTGGGTTTTATCGGCGCCGCCGTGGAGTTTCAGGGCCCGGACCGTGGCCACGATGACCACCGCATCCGGACGCAGTCCCGCCCTACGGCACTTGATATCCAGAAACTTTTCGGCCCCCAGATCAGCGCCGAAGCCCGCCTCCGTCACCACATAGTCCCCCAGCCGCAGGGCAGCCTTGGTGGCGGCCACACTGTTGCAGCCGTGGGCGATGTTGGCGAAGGGACCGCCGTGGATGATGGCGGGAGTCCCCTCCAGCGACTGGGCCAGATTGGGGCGGATGGCGTCCTTCAATAGGGCGGCCATGGCCCCCGCAGCCTTCAGATCCCCGGCAGTCACCGGCTGGCCGTGGCCGTTGTATCCCACGATCATCCGGGCCAGACGAGCCTTCAGGTCCGTCAGATCCTCCGCCAGACACAGCACCGCCATGACCTCCGTGGCCACAGTGATGTCAAAGCCCTCCTCACGGGGTACGCCGTTTCCCTTGCCACCCAGACCGCAGAGGATGTACCGCAGCTGGCGGTCGTTCATGTCCACGCAGCGCCGCCATGTCACCTGTTGGATGTCCAGAGCGTTGCCCTGATAGATGTGGTTATCCACCATGGCCGCCAGCAGGTTGTTGGCGGCGCCGATGGCGTGGAAGTCGCCGGTGAAATGGAGGTTGATGTCCTCCATGGGGGCCACCTGCGCCCAGCCGCCGCCGGTGGCTCCGCCCTTGAGGCCGAACACCGGCCCCAGAGACGGCTCCCGCAGGGCCAGCACCGTCTTTTTCCCCAGCGCCGACAGGCTGTCCGCCAACCCAATGCTGGTGGTGGTCTTCCCCTCCCCGGCGGCAGTGGGGTTGATGGCTGTGACCAGGATCAGCTTCCCGGTCTGGGGCTTGCCCGCTGTGGCGGAGGGCAGCAGCTTGGCCTTATAGCGGCCGTAGCACTCCAGCTGCTCCTCCGTCAGGCCCAGCTTTGCGCCGATGGCGGTGATGGGGAGGAGGGTACAGCTCTGTGCGATCTCGATATCTGTTTTCATAGGTCAGTCCTCCTTGCGCTGCCGTCTGCGGGATGCAGAGATGGTATTTTCCATGAGCATGGCCCGTGTCATGGGGCCTACGCCCCCCGGCACGGGGGTAATATAGGCCGCCTTTTCCGCCACGGCGGCGAAGTCCACGTCGCCGCAGAGCTTGCCCTCATCATTGCGGTTCATGGCCACATCCACGACCACGGCGCCGGGCTTGACCATGTCGGAGGTGATAAGACCACGGCGGCCCACGGCGGAGATGAGGATGTCCGCCCGACGGCACTGCTCCGCCAGATCCGGCGTGCGGCTGTGGCAGACGGTGACGGTGGCATCCTCCGCCAGAAGCAGCAGGGCCATGGGCTTTCCCACGATGTTGCTGCGGCCCACCACCACACAGTGTTTCCCGGCGGGGGAGATGCCATACGCCCGCAGCAGGGCCATGATCCCGGCGGGGGTGCAGGGCAGGAACCGGGGCAGCCCCAGCATCAGGCGACCCACATTCTCCGGGTGGAAGGCGTCCACGTCCTTCTCCGGGCGGATGGCCTCCAGCACGGCCCGGCTGTCCAGCCCCTCCGGAAGGGGAAGCTGCACCAGAATTCCGTCCACGTCCTCCCGGCGGTTCATGTCCTCCACCAGTGCCAGCAGCTCCTGCTGGGTGGTTTCAGCGGGCAGGTGATGGTTCAGGCACCGCACCCCGCACTGGGCGCAGTCTTTCTCCTTGTTGCGGACGTATACGGCGCTGGCGGGATTGTCCCCCACCAGAATCACCGCCAGACCCGGCTGGCGGGGCAGGGCGGCGGCCTCCTGCCCCAGCCGCTCCCGCATCCGGGCGGACAGGGCCTTGCCGTCTAACAGCGCAGCACTCATGACGGGTCCTCCGTCGGGGTTTCACCGGAGGGTTCCTCTTGGGAGGGAGACTCCGTCTCGGAAGAGACGGCTTCGACGGGAGCATCCTCGGTGGGGGTCGCCTGAGCGGGAGACTCAGCTGCCGGGGCGACAGCCGCTTCGGCTGCGGCGGCATTGCGGGCCGCCACGATGTTGACATACAGCTCCTCCGGCTTGTGGGGGTGGAGCTTGATGTGGTAGTACAGCATGAAGAGGGACACGAATACCATCACAAGGCTCAGGGCCTGAGACACCCGGATGGGCTGGCCGCCGATGGTCCAGTTGAAGAGGTACAGGCTGTCGGTCCGCAGGCCCTCGATCCAGAAGCGGCCGATGCCGTACCACAGGAAGTAGAACCAGGTGTTCTCACCGTCGAAGCGGCGGGCCTTGGATACCACGAAGATGATGAGCAGCAGGCCCGCAAGATTCCACAGGCTCTCATACAGGAACGTGGGGTGGACCTCCACCAGCTGGCCGGTGACGGTGGTCAGCTGCATCCGCCAGGGCAGGGTGGTCTCGGCACCGAAGGCCTCCCGGTTCATGAAGTTGCCCCACCGGCCGATGCACTGGCCGATGAGCAGGCCCATCACCGCAAGGTCCAGCATGGCTCCCAGCTTATAGCCCTTGTGGCGGCTGATGCAGATGCCCACGATGACCACGGCGATGACGGCACCGTAGATGGCAAGGCCGCCGTCCCAGATGGCGATGGCCTTGCGGAAGCTGAAGCTGCCGTCGCTGTTTTTGAACTGATCCAGATAGAACAGCACATAGTAAATTCTTGCCCCCACAATGGCGCAGGGGATACCCCACAGAACGCTGTCCAGCAGGTCGTCCTCGGTAATGCCGTACTTGGATTTCTGGTTCATGCACCACCAGATGGCGATGACCAGACCAAGGGCGATGAGGATACCGTACCAGTAGATGCCGTTGCCGATGTCCAGCGCCTTGGAGCTGGCGGTAAAGGCCCAGTCCCCGAACAGGCCGGGGAACCGGATGGGGCTGTCAGTCATAATTTGCATGATGATTCCTCCTTGGGATAAAGTGCAGAGCGCCGTGCGCTCGAAGGGGTGGGGTGGATTCAGGCCTGTGCCGCCAGCTCACGGGCCAGCCGCTCCACCACGCCGGGGGCGTAGGGCAGCTCCAGCCCGGCAGCTGCCAGCGTTTCGGCGTAGAGCTTGCTGCCGCCGGAGGCGCACAGGGCGTGGTATCTGGCCCAGCCGTCCACGGGGTCGGCGTCATAGGCGGCCTTCAGCTGCTGGGCGCAGACGATGGAGAGGGCGTAGCTCACCACATAGCGGGGGAACATATAGATGGCCGTGTTGGTGAACAGGTCACAGCCGGCCAGCACCTGCTGCCGCCACGGCTCGTTGTTCTGGGCCCGGCCGAAGGCCTTCTCCGTGCGGTCGAACTCCTCCGCCCACTGAGAAAGAGAGGCATCCGGGTGCTCATAGAGCCACGTCTCGAAGGTGTGGATGGAGCAGAAGGCGCACAGCTCCTTGATGAAGTCGTAGCGGTGCTCCGTCAGGAACTGGGGGGCGTGAGGGCCGAAGAAGTCCCGTGCATAGGGGAGTGTCAGCAGCTCCATGGTCTTGGAGTGGACCTCCGCCAGATCGGGACTCAGCCCTACATAGTCCGCCAGCGGCTGGCTGCGGTAGGAGAGGTAGCCCTGAAGGCCGTGGCCCAGCTCATGGGTATAGACGGTGACGTCGGAGCCGGTGCCGTCGCAGTTGGCGAAGATGAAGGGCATCCCGCAGGGGGCGCCCAGCATATCGCAGAAGCCCATGCCGGAGATTTTATTGGGAGAGCCTGCCACGTCCAACAGGTCGTGGCGGACCATCTCGTCGAAGAAATGTCCCGCCTCCGGACTCAGGGCGTGATACATCCGGCGTGCAGCCTTAGGAAGCTCCTCTGCCGCCACGGGGACGGCGTTGCCCTCTGGGAACACCAGCGCCCGATCATAGGGCAGCAGCGTTTCCACCCCCAGCCGCTGGCGCTGCTGCTCCTGCATTTGCAGATACAGGGGCGTGATGTACTTTTGCACCTGACGGCAGAACTCGTCCAACTCCGCCCGGCCATAGCCCAGACGCTGCATACTGAGATCGCCGTAGTCGGCAAAGCTGTCGAAGCCATTTTCTCGGGCCAGCTGGCTCCGGGCATGGACCAGCTCCCGCAGGAGCTTTTCCATTACGGGGCCGTTTTCCACGGCGGTCTGCTGCTGGGCATCGTAGGCGGCCTTGCGGCGCTCCCGGTCGGTGCTGGTCAGCGCAAAGCGCAGCTGGCCGCCGCTGAGAGTCTCGCCCTGCACCTGATACTTGGCGGAGGCCACCAGCTGCTGGTATTGGGCGGTGAGCCGGGAGATGCGGGCCTGCAGCTCCTTGCCGCCGGTGTGGAGCCGCTGATCCAGCGTCAGTAGACGGCGCAGCTGGGGGCCGAAGGCCTCGTCCACCGCCGCAGCGTAGGGACTCTCTGCTATGGCCATGGACAGAGACTGCGTATCCAGCGTCTCCAGTCGGGGCATGGTCTCCTGCAGCTCCCGCTGATAAAACTCGTCAGTGACATCGTGGAAGGCCCGGATGAAGGCGATGCTCTGGCAGAGAGCTACCTCCTGCTGGAGGGCATCCCGCTGCCGAACCACCTCCAGCAGATCCTCCGGACCTTGGGCGTCCTTGGCCCGCTGGGTCAGGGCGTCATACCGGGCCTGAAGGGCCTCTACATCGGGGCTGGTATAGGGAAGATCGGAAAATTTCCAGTTGTCATTCATGATCAGTCCTCCTTGGGATAGATAACGGACAGGGCCGCACGGCTGCGGCAGATATGCTCCCGGATGAAATCCAGCACATCCTGCGGGGTGATGCTGTCGTAAATTTCCGGGAAGCGCAGGGGATCAAAGTGCTGGAAGCAGCCCTCCACCAGCGAAATAGCGATGGAATCGAAGGAGTTGAGACCCTTCAGGGAGGCCCCGAAGTTCCCCCGCTTCATCCGCTGCCAGTAGTCCGGATCCAGACCCTCACGGGTCAGGCGCTGTGCTTCCTCCAAAATGGCCTCCATCACGGCGGCGGGATCGTTGCTGTCGCCGCCGGCATAGGCGTAGGCTGCACCGGGCAGCAGGTCGAAGGAACTGCCGAAGGAGCCGTTGATGAGACCCTGACTGTACAGCCGGGAGAACAGGGGACTGGAGTCCCCCATGAGGATATCGCAGGCCAGATCCCCCAGGATGTCCCAGCGCAGCCGCTGCTCTCCCTCCGGGGGAGCGGGGCATTTGAAGCCCACCAGAAACGACGGCATGGACACCTCCATCCGGCAGGAGGTCTCCGACTGAGCGGGGGTGTCTCCCTCGCTGCCACCGTAGTCACGGGGGATATCCGGGCCGCTTTCCGGGGGCAGGATATCCTCCGCTGCCTGGAACACCGCCTCGGCGTCCAGATCGCCCACCGCCACCAGACACATATTGGCAGGGGTATAAAAGGCCTTGTGGCAGCGGTACAGGGTCTCGGCGGTGATGCGGGAGATGCTCTCCACGGAGCCGGCCACGGGGATACGGGCGGGACTCTCCCGGTACAGGGCCTGCAGCATCCGCTTATAGACCTGCCACTCCGGGTCGTCCTCGATCATGCCGATCTCCTGAGCAATAATGCCCTGCTCCTTGGCCACGCTCTCGTCGGTGAAGTACGGCATCGACACAAAGGACAGCAGCTGCCGCAGATTCTCGTCAAAATGCTCCGTGCAGTCGAAGTAGTAGGCCGTCATGGCGTTGCTGGTAAAGGCATTGGGCTCGGCGCCGTTTTTGGCCATCTCCTGCATGGCGTTTCCGTCGGCGGTGTCGAACATCTTGTGCTCCAGATAGTGGGCGATGCCCGCCGGGGTATCCTGCCATGCGCCGTCCTGCCGAAAGCGCAGGTCCATGCCGCCGTAGCGGGTGGCGAACATGGCGTATTTCCGGGTGTAGCCGGGCTTGTGGACCACATAGGCCGGCAGACCGTTTTTCAGGCGGCGGAAGGTCACCGTCTCGTCAATGCGGGGATAATACATCCTCACGCCTCCTTTCCCTTCAGGAAGTAAATGGTATCCAGCTGCACACTCTGGGCTGCCGCACGGATGCGCTCCGGGGTCACCTGCCGCAGCAGCGCCGCCATCTCCTCCGGGGTCTCCC
>OGYF01001301.1_pt1 | contig 21807 bp, 17 predicted proteins | sample 1576451 | NCBI WGS metagenome assembly OGYF01 (sample SAMEA3541505, study PRJEB24748) | human gut metagenome | biome: human gut; feature: human-associated habitat; material: faeces | place: China | collected 2012
CCAGCCGTTTTACCGCGGCTGAGTTCCACCCAACCCTGCGGCGCAGCCACGGCCGGCCCCCCTTCGCTGCGGGGCGCCGGCCTGCGCTCCGGCTGTATCAGCGCGGCATGATCCTCTCCAGCGTGGGAGAAGAGAAAGGCCATCGTGTTTCCGATATAAGTGGTGCTGGTGCTCCGCGAGACCGCCACGCCGAGCGCGGCGACGGCGACGAGCCAGAGCAGCAGCATACAGCGGAAGATTGTTTGCATCGAGTTCATCAGTTCGTCACCAGCCTTGTTATGTTATGCGGAAGAGGCGGAAAGTTCCGCGTCTCCGTCTTCGGATCTGTGAAAATTCCCTCCGTGTTGGAGACTAGGATGGGCACTTTCACCGTTTTTATCCCCGAGGTGACCATCAGCGGGGCCGCGTTGGGGAAGTCCTTCGGATAGAAGGTCTTGTCTCCTGTACGGAAGTCCTGGACAAACTCTTTGAATCCAGGATATTCGCGCCTGAGTTCGAAGTCCGCAAAGCTTATGACGAGCACGGTCTTTCCAGATTTCTTAGGGCTGTAGGTAAACGACGCCTCCTTAGGGAAGTTCTGGTTCAGGAGCTGCTGCGGGCCGTCTTCACCCTCGAGCGTCAACGTCATCATGTTAGGACGGGCCTTCGCCTCCAAATTGACAAGCGGCGGCCGCGAGCTGACAGTCACGCCGTAAGACTCTCTCTGCTTCGGAGGCAGCGGCTGTGACGCCGCCGTCTCACCCTGTACAAGCGCGTTCAGGAATTCTTCGTCGAAGGGGAACGGCATCCCCTCCCACGTCGACGGCTCCGGCACGCCGCCGCTGTATGAGAGGAGCGCACCGAGGTTTTTCTGCACAAAGGCTTGGACCAGCCCCTTTTCTCCGAATATCGCGTCTCCGCCTCCGCTTCCGCTGCGCACGGCGGGAGCGTTCACCACTTCGTCCTCCCAGCGGAGCTGCAGTACTTTCGCCGTTTCGATAGTGGCCTCCGCAGCGATGAAGTCAAGGATGCCGCCGAGAACTTCCCGCGCAGGCGACCATTCTTCGTCTATCAGTGAGAAGGCCTCTTTGAAATCATTGAGAGCGGCGCCGTAGGGTAACCCTTCCGGCGGTTCCATACCTTTCGCGCGTCCGTATTTCGCAGTACAGAGCAGAAGAGCGGAATTCGGATTAGAGAAGACGCCCAGCAGCGACGAGCAGTTTGCAAAGAACGACCGCATCGAATCGGAGGCATTTACAAGGTCGCTGATTTTCGTCTGGCTCTTTACGCCGGTACGAAACTGATTCATAAGATTGGGATTTGCCTCCATGGCGGAGAACATTTCCATCAGATTCGGTTTTTTATTCTTCTCCTGGCTGATGATGGCAAAGTTCACCACCGCGTCTACCTGTCCCATGCTGGAGACCCACGAGGGCTTGATCTTGCTGTCGAGCAGCGGCGCGGTCTCGGCCATTATCTTCTGGTAGACTTTGACGTGCGGCAAATCGGTCACTTTCGTTATCCTCTCGTAACCGGGGTATGCGACAAGGTTGCCATATCTGAGCGACGGGCCGGAGGCGGTGAAGCTCCTCGCAAAAATTTCCCACGCCTGCGCATAGTCCAGGAGGTATTCCGCCCTGAAGTTGTCAAAATACATTTTCAGAACGTCCGAAGTCCCAGCGATTTTTTCAATGTTCTCCATTGAAGCGTTGAGCGCGTCGATACCGGCGGCCGTGTAGCAGAATTCCACCTGCACATCCTCTTCGCTCTGTATCGGTATATGCGGCCAGAACTGCGACAGTCGGACACTCTCCGCGCTGTGCGACGAATTGAGCTGTGCCCTCAGGTCTTCCAGGAGGTTGCTGCCCCTGCGCGTGAAGCTCTGGACAAGCAGGGATTTTATCTCCGTAGAGAGAAGCGCGAGTTCCTCTTCGCTCTCTATCCAGCGAAGCGCGTTCACAATGAGCTGTCAGGTAACGGGCGTCCACTCTCCCTCGTTGAGCTCCGTTAGCGGGAATGTGTCTGAGACACCATCTTCGTCACGCTCCAGCCCGGCGATGCCGGGCTCCGCTTCGATGCGGTCAGACAGAGCGGATGTGAGCCACGAAAGCTCCACTGCAAGGTCCATGTTCTGCCCGCGCGTTTTCTCGGTCACGGGAGATGCAAGTATATCGCGGAACTGGTCGATCATCGGCCTTAGTATCTGTCTGTTTACATCCCGTACATAGTTGTGCCTGACGCCGGTAAGGGCGCGTCCAAGCATGTCCTCGCCCATTTTCGGGAGATACCATGAGCTGTGCGCGCTCTCAAGCTTCAGGATATAGTTCATCTCAGAGTATAGCTTTGAATAATCGGCGGGAAGCGCCCCACGCATATTGTCGAGTCCAATGAGTTTATTATGGCTCCCGGCAAAATGCGGGTCTTGGGAGAGTATTCTGTATTGATATATGGTATTGGCGGCCAGAAGCCCGCAGACGGAGAAGGTCAGCAAAAGCCACCCCGCCATAAGCGCCATCTTGCCGCCAGCGCCTACCGGTATCCCGCTGAAGGGCTGCGGAAGCGGCGCGGCCGGCAGTACGCGCGAAATAAATTCTCCGACGAAGGCCGGACGTCTGCGCGGCCCGCGGCCGACGGGACAGGAGGAACAGAAGTATATTCCGGCGATCTCAGGGTTGACCTGATGGGAAAGTTCGCGCGATATAGCGTCCGCCAATATGTCAAGTTTAGGGGCGGCGGCTTTCAGACGGCCCAGCGCCGCCAGCATATCGCCGTGCGGCGGCGTGCCTTCGGCAGCCCCGTCGAGGACAAGTTCCTCAAGCCGTGCGGCGGCACTCTCCGCCGCCCACTTGCCCGGCCACGACCCGGACCAGCCGCCGAGAAGCCCCTCTGTCTCCGGCAGGTACTGCGTCAGCAGGGCGCTCATGCCCGGCAGGCTTTCAATCTCTTCGATAAGAATGTAGACGGGATACATGGCGTTGGCTGTGAGCATGATCTGGTTGACGCGCGTGCGGAGCCTTTGGCCAAGAGCGTCCAGCTCCGACTCGCTCATCTCCTCAATAGCAGAAAAGCGCAGCGTCAGCACGATACCGCGGAGCGGAGCCGAGCGGCGGCGCGCGCCGAGAAACTCTTCCAGCTCACTCTCCCACGTCTTACCGCCGTCGTCTACCGAGCTGCGAAGGCGCAGCACGACGCAGGACGGAAGGAAATGCCAGTAGAGCGGAGAGCTGCCCTCCGGCACTCTGCGCCCGAAAGAATCAAAGGGCGACGACTCCCTATCGCCATCCTCCAGCACAAGGAACCACGGCTGACTGCTGCGGAGCCTGCGGCTGAAGCGCGATGTCGAGCCGAGCACGCACGCCATTCCCTGTTCCCATGCGTTTTTGACCGCAGCGTTAACTTCTTCAGGCATTTCGGCGGTCCGCTGTTCGCTCATCATTTTAGATACAAAGGCGCGCTTGTTTCTCCAGCGCCAGAGAGCCATAAGTCCGCGTCCGGCAATATACAGGGCCGCTATCCCGCCAAGAACAGCCGCGCCGGTAAACATCGGCCACCCCTCGTACCATGAAAGAACCGTCAGGGCCGCCAGTAGTATCAACAGGAGCAGCAGAAGCAATATGTATTTTAATGTTTTTGTAAGAAAATTCATCTAAGCATCCCCTCTTCCCAATACCGTCATAAGCCGCCGTGAAACGGCACGTTGGCAAGAATCCCGCCGCAGTAAAGGGCAAACAGGATACATATCAGAATCGGCAGCGCCACAAAGGAGACGCGCTCCACCGCCGCAAGCACATTTTTCGACCTGCGCCGTGCCGGAGAAATGGACGCGTATGGAAAACGGTCGAAGAGGGCGCGGCACGACTTACGGACGCGCCCCAGAAGAGCGGGATCGTTGTATAAAGCGCCGCGAAAGCCGTACAGCAGGCAGAGGGCGAATACGCACAGGGCCTCTCCCTCCTCTTTGTCCTCATCCGTACGTACGGCGGCAGCCCTGTCTATCCGCTCCGCGAGGTCAAGTATACGCCAGCTTTCCTGCTCCATACGCGCTTCGGTTTCCGGAAACGGATTTTCTTCATCCTCACCGCCGCGGCTTTCAGCATCTGAGGGCTGGGTCCTGACCCGCCGCGGAATGCCGTATGTGTCGAGGCATTTTCCCAGCTCCTGATAAAAAAGCCTTCCGGCCTCGGAGGTGGAGAAATAATGAAACTGAAGGCTCATCGCCGACCATGAGGCGGCATCTGGACGCGGTGAACTCAGAATCTGCTCGTCGGCCCATGCCATAACGGCGAAGCGAGCCACCTCCAATTCGCTGCGCATAGTCCCGGAAAGATCGGGACCGCAGCCAGCCGCCATACCGCGCTCCTGGTCCGCAAGCCGCACCAAACGGTCATTCACTTCTGCGAGCGGAGTTCCAAATTCTTCGGAAGTCCCGGCGCAGCGGAGCGTCTCAGCCATCAGCGGTGCAAAGCGTTCGCACAGGTTTTTCATGGCCTCACCTCTCGACCACAGTCACCTGAACGCGCAGGTCTTCCGGCGCTCCGGGCAGCATATATGATATTTCCCCATCCTGTTCCAGCCTGCGCCAGAGCGGGTCGTTGGAATCTATACGGAAGTAAAGAGTGTCGCCGCGGCGAGGCAGCCCGAGAGGCGGCTGTTCGCTGCGGCGCATCCTGATGCCCGGCAGCGCCTGGGTCACAACGTCGGACATCTCCGACGTCGGAGCAAGTTTGCTGAGCGCTCCGACCGCGGTCAGCTCTTTTACATCCGAAGAACGCAGCAGGAGCCAGTAGTCAAAACTCCCCGCAGAGAGCGCGTTCTGCGGCATTACCGCGGAGTATATGCCTGGAGTTCCTGCCTGTTCGAGATCAAAGATAAACTGGGGGCCCATCACAAGCGTGTCTACCAGCCGCATGATCACACGCGATACGGCTCTGAAGCAGCCGTAAAGATCCATATGGTTGTAGGGTGGGATTATACGTCCGCCCTGCCTCGTCTCACCAAGCGGCGAAAGATCCTGTGCGAATACTGAAAGTTCGCCGGCAAGGCGGCACAGGCTGCCGTAGACCTCCCACGGATGAGCGTTTGGTGCGCTCAGCCAACGGTCCAAATCTGGAATGCTCCGGCCTAGCAGTCCGAGTATGGCGACAAGCACGGCCCCATGGCTTTGAATGCCCTGCCAGTTCCCGTCGCTGCCGACAATTTTATAATCGTCGAGATGACGGTTACGCGACAGCAAGGTGTCGGATACATCATGTACTATGCGGTACAGCGCCGGCACGGCGGCGATATCCACACAGGGCGGTGCCATGCGTTCGTCAATGCGTACACGTTCCCCGTCACGCATCAAACGGGCCAAAGGAATTTTCCAAAGTGCGCCGCCCTCTTCTTCGCCGAAACAGAGCCGCATATTATAGCGGAGCGTAGATACGTCCATATCCGGTTCGCCGCAGTAGTAATCCGGCACACTGTCCGGCTCAGAGGGCGCGGCGTAGCGGAAGTTCTCGGGGGCCTCCTCAGGCGACGAGGCTCTGACGACGTTGCCGCCGCTCTCCCTGAATTCTGCAATCCCAGCGTAAACGGTCAGCGGCGCTTCCGGGTTTGTCCACGCACGTCCGAAGGTACGCGGCGGAAGCCACGCGTTGCCTGGAAACGAGACCCATTCACCGGACGGCAGGAGCAGTTCCATTGATACAATCTCAAATATTCCATTGGATACGGCGTTTTCGTTCACTTCCAGGCGGCGCACCCCCCATAGATAGGGGTTCAGCAGAGCCATCGCCGCCGCTGCGCGCCGAATATTTTGGATATATTCGAGCTGAAAATGCTGCGGCTGCAAAAAAACGCCGTGCTCCCAAAAGACAGGATTATTGTTCATATTCACCTTCACCTCCAGTGACGGTTACAGCTTTCGCATTGCAGGAAACTATGGCTGCGATGGTTCCGGCTGTATAGTATGTTGCGGTTTTATGGTGCTTCAGCTTAATGACGGTGCTATTCACAGGAAACTGAACATAGGCAGAACAGCCCGACGGATCACCGTGCGCGTAACCCGCCGCGACGGCGAAATACTTGGCCCCCTCCATACGGTCGAAGCTCCGAGATATCTTTTCACCAGGCTGGAGACGCACAACCTGACTCATCAGAGCCGCGCCGCCAAGCTGGTCGATCTCCCCTCCCAGCAGTTTGTCGATTCCGGCGAAGGTGGAGGCCAGCGCGGTAAATTTTGCCAAGTCCGAGAGCTGGTACAGGCATAATGTGAGCCCAAGCGGCGAACCATAGGCGTAGTTCAAATCTTCCGAAGCTTCGATAGAGACCGACAGCCCATTCTTCTCTTGACTCCAGACGACCTCTGAGGGTTTCAGCGCACCATCCGGCGGCGGAGCCGGTTTTCTCTTCGCAGCTTCGCAACCGGATGGTGAAATCATCAGCCCCGCCAATATAATGAAAAAGGCTAGAAAAAGCCCCGCCAGCCTACGCGACATCCACTTTAGCCTGCGCCGCCGCGTTACAGAGACCGACTGTATTGCTGTCGTTGTGTTTCGTCATTGCACCCTGCGAAACGGCGGCGGCGCCTTCGAGCGTCACTTTCATAGAGCCGCGGAGGAATTCCCCCTTGCCAATGAACTTCGAGGAGGCCACGCCTCCGGCGACGCCGGGCTCGTCACCGTTGGATATGGCCGTCTGCGATTTTACTGTGAGCGCCAAGGCTCCCGAGATAAATACTTTGGTACAGGCCGTATTCGGCAGCACCATGTTGCACATAAAAGTGTTCACGTATGGCACGGGTACTGTCTCTCCTGGCGGAGCGGGCGTCTTACATACGTCCGGCGCGGAGCTCATGCAGGTCCCTCCCTGCAGCGTCAGCGCAAACATCCTAGCCTACCTTGACGCGTTCCGCGTCGAGATCGAGCATAGCCTGTGCCCGCACATCGGCGTTCTCTGCGCGGAGACGATAGCTGCTCTCGCTTTCTATGCGCATCCGGCCAGCCCTGCGTTCGTCAAGCCCGTCAGTCTGCTCGGACAGCTCCCCGTAACGTCCGCTCTTTCTGGAAATCAGTTCCCCTACGCGGCACGCCGCCGTCTGTACGGCGGCGAATCCCTGCAAAAGAAGCCCTCCGCCCAACGATAAGACAGTACCTTTCATGGATATGGTATGTGAGACAAATCTTGTACTCTCGCTCTCCACAGACAGCTTACGGCCCCTCAGAGTCGTCTCATCAGGAAGCTCTATCTCCGCTTCACCGTCTGTGCGTGTCAGGACGCAGGTCACCCATGCCTCTCCGTTAGGGAGAAAGGCTGGCAGCACGCCGTCTCCGGCGCGCGGGGCCAGAAGGCATCCGGCGGCCCGCCCGGCGCGTACGACGCCCTGGCTCGTCATCACCAGCAATGCCGTTCCCTGCACGCCCATCACAGTACCTTTGTCAAGTGTCCCTCCGGGTTCTTCAACGGGAAGCGCGTATGCCATTTTTCAATCCCCTTTCTCTAAACAGCGGTTTTATAAAAAGCAATCATCCGCCGTTTGTCATTTATTTTTTTTCGTAAAATTCTCAGCTTTCAGCAGCCGTTCGTCCGTGCCGCGGAGCCCCGCCGTTACGGCCCCCGATAGTGAAGCTTCGCTGAAACGCACATCGTGGCCGTTCGCGGTCGTTAGGTCGGCTCCGTCGAAACGCGCGTGCGCCACCTTCGCATGAGACAGGTCCGCCATCTTTAGGCAGGCGCGCGAAAGGTCCGCGTAGGTTAGATCGGCTTCCGTCAAGTTGGCCTTCTCCAGTGAAACGCCTGAGAGGTCGGCCAAGGCGAGCACGGAACCCGAAAGGTGCGCGCACGAAAGGTCAGAGCCTGAAAACGAACACCGAGTCATATTGCTGCCGATAAAACCACCCAGTGCAAGACGACAGCGCAGAAACTTAGATTCCGAAAAGTCTGTGCCCATTGCGACTATCTGTGAAAGGTCGCATTCTTCGGCTGTGATTTTACGGCAGCTGCACTGCTGGAGCACCATCATTGGGCCGTGGGCTTTCGTCAGTTTCATACCGTCGAGTGAGCATCCTACACAAAGGGTCTTTTCAACGTCGGTCCCCTGCCAGTCCGGCAGAGTGGAGGCCATATCCATAAAAACGGCCTCGCGAATGACGGCTCCAACCCAGCTGCATTCCAAAAGTTCTCCGTTCTGGAACAGGGTCTTAGTCATGTCCGCACCGTCCAGCGTAACACGCAGGAATTTTGCGCGGATAAACTGTGCGCCCGTCAGAATCGCGCCGGAAAAATCACAGCCTGCAAGCTCCGTTTCTTCAAAAGAGCAGTCGCTCAGATCAGCGCCGCGGAATGAGCACCCCTCTATATGGCAGCCTGTAAAATCAGCTCCAGAAACCGCCGCTCCGTCGAAAAGGCATCCGGAGAGTACCCGTCGAGCAAAGGAACGCCTGCAAAGCCCCCCGCTGCGGGAAAAGTCCATATTCTGAATTGTATCTAAGGCCAGAACTTCATCAAGCTCCATAGTCTCTTTCTCTTCCGCCATCGCCTTACCGTCCCTCCCTCGCCTCTATGATGGTCTGTCCGTAATCTGCGCCGCTCAGATCCGTGCGGTCGTCGGTAAACAACCGGCAGAGATCAGCTCCAAAGAGGTTGCTGCGCGAAAGGTCGGTCCCCGATGCGCGGGCTTCTCTCAAAGAACCGCGAAAAAGGTCGATGCCGCGCATGGAGGCACCTTCAACGACGCTGCGGGAGAAATCACACCCGCGCGCGTCAGCCCCGTCCCAGCGTGACGACGAGAGATCGCTGTCGGTAAATGAAGCGCCGCGCGCCGTTACGCCGGAGAAGTCAGAACCGCTCAGCTCCGAGCTGGTCCAGTTCGCCCCCGAGAGTTCAGCACCGGAAAAATTACATCCCCGCGCGCGCGATCCCCAGCAGAATGTTGATTTGCTGAGGTCGGCTTTTGCAAAGTTCGCGCCGTCTGCCGAAGAGTTGTGGAAGTCGGCCCAGCTGAAGTTCGCCCCGGAAAAATCCGCGCCGCTGAAATCGCTCCCGTTTATGCGGGCGCGGCTTAGATCGGCTCCCGACGCGGAGAGCCCCTGCGCTATGGCGTTTGATATATTCGCCCCTAATAGGGACGCGCCGAAGATATTCGCTCCGACAAGCAGCGTATCGGAAAAATCGCCGTCCGCAATGCGGGCGGACGAGAGGTCGGCGCCGCTGAGGTCGGCCCTTACAAAAGAGGCGTTGCCCAGCTCCGCAGACGTCAGCACGGCCCCTGTAAGGTCTGCACCGTCGAAACGGGCGCCGACAAGCTTCGCGTTAACAAACGAGGTCCCCTTTAGAGTCTGTCCCGATAGGTCCATTCCCGAAAGGTCCAAGCCGTCAAGCTTCGCCCCTGCCAGAGAGCCGCCGCCGGCGATAAGCTCAGATACGGCCTCCTTTGAAAGAGGGACATCCTCCGTCATCTTCACGGGCTCCTTCGGAACGTCGTCTTTTATGCCGGCAAAAACCTCCCCGGCGCTCTGCGCGGTAGCCGCCGGAATATTAGCCGCAGCCGGTACGTTTGCCGCAAGTTCGCCCTGCGGCAATACGCCGAACTCCGCCATCTTGTTTTGGACGGCGGCGATACGCTCTTGCATGGAGCCTGCGGGGAAACCGGCGGCCCGTTCCACTTTTGCGGCGTAGCGCAGAAGCTCCTGAGGGTCGGTCGGGACGTCTTCATCCAGTGCCGCAACGAAGCGCGCCGCGGCGGCCGGTTCCATCCCAACCTTAATCAGTTGGGCGGTACATTCAGACGAAGAGAAGCCTGCGCTTTTTTCCGCCGCCTCGCCCACGGGGACGGACGAGAGGATATTTTTCATGCTTGATATTATTTTGTCGTCGGCCCCTATCGCCGCGCCGAACTCATCGGCGTAAGAGTCCCAAGCTGCCGTCCACGCCGACTTGTCCGAGAAATCGTCAGTACTCGGGATTGGAATATCCAACGCCCTTTGGACGGCCTTGATCTGACTGTCCGGTATTCCCGCCTTTTTCAGCGATTCCTCAAGAGTCAGAGGTTTCGCCGCGGCAGCCTGTGCCTGAATTTCAGCCAGTTTTTTTGAAATCAGGCGAATTCTTTCCTTCGTCTCTGCCACCTGGGCTTCAGTCATCGGCGGCAGACCTGCGTTTATAAACACTTCGTTTATCTCCGGAAGCGACGAGTCCAGTTCTTTGAGCATGTCGGCCTCAATTTCCGTAGCCTGGGGCAGTTTTTTCTCATCATTATCCGTTATTTGGGCTGTAGCGGGAGTTTCCTCTTTCCTATCCTCACTAGCCGCTCTTTCGTTATTGCCTGCTCCGGCACCGACTTCGTTTTGTGGTATCTCAGCGGCTCCCGCGGCAGCCGCCCCGCCTACGGCGGCGAAAACCGCCGCAGCTCCGGCGGCTTCCTTCGCAGCTTTCGGCACCGGTATTTCTGGATTTTCCACGCCTACGTGAACTCCGGCAGTGCTATCCGCCGTCTCCGCGCCGTCAAGCGTCAGAGTAACTTTATCTATGCCGGCCCCAGCCTCATCACCGCATTCCGCAACTGTGTGCCACAGGAGGAGCCCCGTCATTTCACCCGGAAAGAGTCACAGCGTGTCGGGCCGCGGCGCTTTTTGGAAAGTACGTTCTTTCGTTTCGAATTGAAAATATATCGTTACTCCGGGGACTTCTGTCTCAATTTTTGGGAGGCCTTCGTTCAAATTGCACAGCGTTATATTCTCACCGCCGTTCAGCCCTTTCGGGAACCGCTGATGCGGTTGAGAAAGATTATAAAATGCCCAGTCGAAGTCATCGGGGACTCCGGGCCAATTTTTCCTTAGCCACCGGCTGTCGTATGTCCCCATCCGCCCCATGCGGCATGGCCAAACCCCGCGCGGCCCCATGCATGCCGGGGCTCCAAAAGGCAGCGATTCGTCGGTCACCGGCGGTCTTTCACTCTTTCCGGGGCGGGGACCGTCAGGATTCTCTGCGTCACAGCCCCATGTAGACTGCCACGTCAGTTCTAAGGATGAGAAAGATTCTCGGCTCTCGACCAGCAGCCGCCTTCGGCTTTCTCCTACCTGCGCCGTGACAAGCGCATTCTTTACCGGTGCCCCGCCCGGAGCGAAAACTGAACCTGCCAGCAGCCACTCTGCCTCCGTCTTTGGAACGCCCATGTCAAGACAATCTCCGGGAGCAAGGTTCCGCATAGCCGCTGCAAATGCGGCCGCCGGTTCGATTGGCCGTCCTGTCGCAAGGTCAAAGGCAAAGCCTGCAGTAAAGCCCATGAAGAGCTTACCGTCCATATACAGCGGCTGAAAAGTCAAACTCAGCAGATCTGGTATCTCAGTTTTCATAACCGTCACCAACTCTCAAACTTTCTATCAAAGACAATTCTTCTTCCACGAAATTCTCACCGGCTGAAGTGCCTTCGCGCCAAGGAAGAATCCTATCTTCGCCCCCGCGCCCAAAACTGCTGGCGGCGAAGTGCCTCCGTCCGGATGCAGCACCAAATCAAACTCCTGCGGCGAATCCATAAACCGCTCAACGCGGCTGCGAAAGGTCAGATACCCGCGGCGGGCCGGAAGAAACTTTTCCATATCTTCAGGCTTCTCGTTGTGAAGATGGATACGAAATTTGCTTGTGCTGTCCGCAATGTCGACGCCGAGAACGGCGTCGTCGCCGATACGACAGCCGCCTACGCCCAGACGGCAGCGCTGAGAGAGCGGCACTGGCGCGCGGCGCTCCACACACTGCTCGATCTCTACGCCGCCGTGTCCGAGAATAAAGGCCAGATAGCGTTCCAGCCGTATGGCAGAACGAGGCCTCTGGGCAATCAGATCTACGATGGCGAGGGCCGGCAGCTCAGCGTCGCGAAGCATATCCTCCGCCTGCCCCATAAGGCTATACTGGACAAACTCGGCTGAATTATTGGCGCTCTCCACAGTGCGGCGCACTATGTCGCCATGTCTGTTCGCGGCGTAGAGCAGATGGTAAAGGTGATTGTTAATAATATCAAGGAAATCACGCGAGATACTCTCGTCTTCCCGCGCTTCGTCGAACAGCTCTTCGGTGTAGAAAGTCGGAAGCGCCCCCATAGTGCTGTAAAGCCCATAATATGGCACAGTAACACGAAAAACTGGTTTCCCTTGCGTTTCCTTCCGCTCGACTGAGACCACTTCCCCAGGCGGAAAGGCCAGAGAGAGCCACGGCACGACGTGCAGGTTACGCCTCGTAAAGAGGTCAACGCCCTTCGCGGTATCCGCGTTAAGAAAACCCAGCAGCCATAGGGCCTGGGTCATCGTGAAGCGCAGCGGCTCAGTAAGCAGCAGGCGCTCTATATCAACTGTTTTGTCCCGAGTCTCGGTACCCATTCCCATCTTTCGTCAGTTCCCGAGACAGTAAGCACAAGTCTCGTGTAGGTATTGATCACGGCAAACTCCGCAAGGAACTGATCCAGAGAGTCCGCAAAAAGCCAAAGGTCTCCCAGCGAGACAAAGCCGGACGGCTCAAGTTCAAGCATTAGCCGTCTGCCGCGCAGCACACGCCCGTGAAAAAGACGCTCTTCGTCGCAGGACGAGAAGGCCCGCACCGCCTGACAGCGTTTGGCGCAGGCTACGGCAAGCTCCGGAGCGTCGCTGTTGCGCGGAGCGTAGAGCGAAAGCGTCTGCTGCAACGCCTTGGCAGAGGCCACCGGCAAAAGGTTGGCGTTCATCTGTGCGAGGAAACGCCACTGAAGGCTCTCGTTGGTGGGCGGCGACAACATCTCTGAAGGGGCGGTTACATTCTCAAATACGACCTTCGACGGAGACCTGTCCGTAGGTAGGCATATATCACCCTGAAGCAGCCTGTCAGGCAGCCCGCGGTTACAGCAGATAAGATCCATGGAGACGACGCACTCGTCGAAGCCCTCGTTTGAATTAGGACGGCGCAGTATAGAAAAATAATGTTCAGGAACGGAGCCTTCCTCCGGCATTGTATATCGAACGTTGTAGATCATCCCGCCGCCAGATTCGTTGTAAAAACCGTAGGGGCGGCACCTCTCTGCCCGTCCGCCGCGGTGAACCGCCGCCACGCCGGTAACGCCGAGAATATCGACGTTCTGTCTTTCTTTGACATGCGGGTAGATCCGGTATTCTTCACGGCTGTAGTCGACACGGATAGGCTCCGAATGGGCCTGAAAGACATTGCTCGCCGGAACGGTATTGACGGCGAACGAGCCATCTGAAAAATGCGGCAGCGGGGCCACAGCCGCTCCGAAGCGGAAGGTCAGCCGCAGCTCCCGCGCCGAATCAGACAGTGTCAGCCTCTTCAGCCCTGAAAGGCTGAAAGCTGTAAGATGGTCGGGACAGCAGAAATAACGAATTATCGATATGTAACCGCGGTTGTTCGCCTGTCCTTCTGGAAGACGAAGGTCTTCCAGAGACGGGCGCAGAATAGAAAGCGAACCGGCGGGCAGCTCGACAGACGAGGAACCCGCGCTCACTGTTACTGATTGCAGCCGCGTCAGTAAAACCAGAAGACGCTGGGAGGCCATAGAATATGAGCCGGTAAGATGGAAATCCAGCCGGTCCGGCAAAAATTTCTCAAGCGGCGCAGCGCTTTGAAGAGTTACTGTGACAGCCCCCGACATATCGCTGTGCGTCTCGCTTTCAGTAGAGACTACAGTTAACGGCAGCACTCTAAGATCCCACATTGTACAGTAAAGGCACGAGACCCCTCCGACGGGCCTTGATGCGAGTTGTGTGCCGCGTTTTACAAGTATCGGTTCTGTAAACCCAGGACTTAGCGCAAAGCGCATCACCGCCATAGAAGGCACCGGCATTACGGACTCGGGGAAAACTTCGCGAAGCAGCGTCTGTATCAGCTCCGGCGCGGTCTGATCCAGACGTTCGTGTATCTTAGCGCACAGATAAGCAGTACCCTCCAGTATGCGCTCGGCATCAGGATCCCCGCCCTGTTCAAGCAGCATCGGCGCAGCCGCAGGGTATTTGCGCGCAAATTCCCGCGCGCCTTCGTGGAGCATTCTCAATTGTTCTTGAAAGTATCTGTTCACCGTTGCCCCTTTTCTGGAGGCATAAACCTCCGATGAAAACACAGCGCTATAATGCTCATAAAAATAACTACCCAACTATAATATTATACATAATATGTGCTGGGTTGCAAACAATTCTAAAAATAGCGGTGCAAGTTAAATTTTTACGTATGGCCTTTTTCTCAGAACGACCGCAGAGGTAATCCTGCCTTGACAAAAATTTCTGCGCAACATAATATTGAATTATCCGCCGAAAAGCGGCTCCGTTTGACGCGGAGCGTCCGGAGACCCCCAAGAATGTAGAGGAAGAGAGAATGGATATATCCGCGCTTGGAGTTTTACCGATCAGCGCTGATTCGCCAGCCGGTATCGACGCTAAGTACGAACCAGAATATGAAGCGCTGACGGAAGAGATAGCCAAGCTTTCCTCCGTCAACCGAGATAAGCCTATCTCATGGCAGGCTGTTATTGACAACGCATCGGCGATTTTAGCCGGCAAATCGAAAGACATCTCTGTTGCCGCCTATATGGCTGTGGCGCTCCAACAGACGGAGGGGATACAGGGCCTTTTGGATGGGCTGAAGCTGCTGCGGGACCTGTGCGCCAACTTCTGGGAAGAGGCCTTTCCGCCAAAGGCAAAACTCCGCCGCCGTATCAACGCCTATGAATGGTGGCACGAGCAGGCGATGGCGCTGCTGAAAAAAAAGACCCAGCCACCGATAACGGCGACACTGTCCGCTTCTGTAATTCAAGTCGCTGGTGAATTGGACGAATTGTTAGGAAGTCTGATGGAAGACGCTCAGCCGCTTCGCGATGTGGCCGAGGCGGTCCGCGCCATCCCCATTCTGCCAGAGAAAACGCAGCCGGAGCCAGAACCGGCACCGCAAAAAAGTGCGGCGGAAGAGCGGCAAGAGACGGCGACCAGCGAGACTCCGCGCCCGGCGGCCCAGACATCGTTGGGGCAGGATGCGGCGTCGCTGCAGTCCGCCTTCGTGGATGCCGCCCGCGCCTACGCATTCGCGCTCCGCGCCGAGGACCCTGCCAACTATCTCGCCTGGCAGCTTCCACGTGCCGCGCTGTGGAGCAGGATTACCGCGCTGCCGCCTGCGGACGGCTCGGGACAGACAATGATACCTCCTCCCGACATAGATAGAATCGAAGCCGTAGAAAGGCTCCTTTCCGGTCAGAATTGGCTCAAGGCTGCGCTCGCGGCAGACGATCTTTTTCCATCTTTTCCACTGTGTTTTGATTTACAGCGCATGGCGGACGAAGCCCTTGCAATTCTTGGACCTGTATTCGGCGAGGCAAGGTCGCGCTTAAGAGGTGAAACATCAGCCTTTATCAAGCGGCTTCCGGGTCTGACTGCGCTCAGCTACGACGGCGGGGTCCCCTTCGTATCACCGCAGACGCGTTCATGGCTCGAAGAAATTGCGGCGGAAGGTTCGTCTCAAAATTCGCCGCAGGGCAGCACGGCCAGAACAGGCAGGACGGAAACGGCCGTAGCGGAGGCGCGCGAACTTCTCTCAGGCGGCGACGCCGCAGGGGCGCTGAAAAGGCTCGAAGAGGCACACGGCCCATCCGCTGCGGGCAATATGCGGCTGCGCTCCGAGGAACTCCGAATACTCTGCACACAGCGCGAAACCAAAGCCGCAGCCGGGCTTGCTAAGGCTATGCTGCAGGAGATAGATAGGGACGGTTTGGCGAAGCTGGAACCGGAGCTTGCGGTAGAGGCCATGTCGGCAGCCTGCCGCGCCTTTGACCTTGCCGGCGACTCCGCGGGCGCGGAGCAGGTACGTGAAAAGCTCGCGGGAATCAGGCCCTCCTCCGTGCTTGGATGGAACTGACGGCGGCCAGCCCGCAAAGCGCACATACTTCTTTTACCATTTGAACAAAAAAACGGCAGAGAGCCGTCTGCGTCGGTATTCAAAACACAGGCGGCTTTCTTTTACGCTTGAAAATTTCCTACAGGAACAAGCCTAGAAACTATGCCTCTGTTTTCGGCTCAGATGGAGCGGCGGCGTTCTCGTCCTTAGACTCCGTAATTTCGTCCGGTACGGCGTCGTCAGAGAAGCACAGCGTGAAAGATCCGTCTCCGCCAACGCAGAGTTCCGCATGGGGCGGCATTTCGCCGCCGGACATTCGTTCAAGCAGACGATGTGCAAGCTTAGGCAGTATGGATCCTGCCAGGATGGTCTCAATGTTGCGCGCACCAGTCTCGGTTTCAGTACAGCGCGATACGATGAGGTCCGCCACTTCCGGCGCAACTGTAAGCTCTACGCCGCTGTTTGTCTTAAGACGTTTGGCGACGGCGGCTAGTTTCGCTCCGGCAATCAGTTTCATCGCGTCCTCTCCAAGGCTGCGGTAAGGCACTATCGTCATTCTCGCCAGCAGCGCCGGACGGAAATGGTGCGACAGCTCAGGACGAATAGACTCTAAGAGATTATCTTCATCTACATCGACGGCTCCTGAGGTCATGTTCTGGATAGTTTCCGACGCAAGATTTGAGGTTAGCATGATAATGGTGTTTTTGAAGCTGACCTCTTTGCCTTCTCCGTCTGTGAGAATACCCTTGTCAAAGACCTGATAGAAAAGGTTCATTACATCGATATGGGCCTTTTCGCATTCGTCCAGCAACACCACGGAATAGGGCTGACGCCTGACGGCCTCCGTCAGCATGCCGCCCTCGCCGTAGCCTACGTAGCCCGGCGGCGAGCCGATAAGGCGAGAGACGGTGTGCTTTTCCTGGAACTCGCTCATGTTGATGGTGATGACACTGCGGCTGTTGCCGAACAGCAGTTCCGCAAGGGCCAGCCCCGTCTCCGTCTTGCCGACGCCGGAGGGGCCAACAAGCAGAAAAACGCCGAGCGGCTGGTCGGGAGACCTCAGCCCCGCCGTCGATGCCTGCACTGTGCTCGCAATAATGCGAAGCGCCGGAGACTGTCCCTTGATGCGCTCTCCAAGCAGCCGGTCAAGATCCTGCGCGACGGCAGCCTGCTGGCTGGCCATACGTCCGGTCGGAATTCCGGTCCAGTCGGAGACGACCTGAGCGACAACTTCAGCAGTAACTTCCACGTGGACAAGGCATCCTTCGTCGTGCAGCGATTCGTAGCGCTCCTTCGCCTTGGCGAAAGCAAGGCGCAGAGATCCTTCGTCTTCTTGCGTTTTATCTCCTGATTCCGTATCGGTTCTGCTCTGCGTTTCTGCATCAGGGTTCTCCGGCTGCCGCATATTTGAGGCGCTGAGCATCGCGCTGCGGCAGGCGATATATTCTTCGGCGGCGTTTTTTTCCTCTTCCCACTGGGATTTGAGGCGACCCTCTTCCGCCGTTAACTCTTCAATCCTTTCTGCCAACTCCTCTATGTGTCTTCCGTCCACTTCAACGCCGTTGGCACAGTCGCGGCGGAGTCCATCCAACTCGCGTTCAGCGGCTTGGCGAGCACGTTCGGCGTCCTCCAGCGGAGCGGGCTTGGATGAGAGGCTGACCTTGACGCGCGCGCACGCGGTATCCAGCAGGTCGATGGCCTTGTCAGGCAGAAAGCGTCCGCCGATGTAACGCGCGGAGAGAGCGGCGGCGGCCTCAATAGCGTCGTCACGTATAAGGACTCCGTGCGCTTTCTCATATCCGGCGCGTATTCCACGCAGTATCAGCGCCGTGGTATGCGGTGATGGCTCGTCGAGCTTGACTAGCTGGAAACGACGCGCAAGCGCTGCATCTTTCTCAAAATATTTTTTGTACTCTTTCCACGTAGTCGCAGCGCAGGTCTTGATTTCGCCGCGTGCAAGAGCCGGCTTCATCAGGTTGGCGGCATCTGAGCCGCCGGCCTGACCGCCCGCGCCTACCAGCATGTGAGCTTCATCTATGAACAGTATGACTGGTTTCTCACTAGCCTTGATCTCGTCCAGCACACCCTTGAGCCTGCGCTCAAATTCCCCCTTGACGCTCGCCCCGGCCTCAAGAAGTCCCATATCGAGAGAGAGCAGCACCGAACCTTTCAGAGTGTCCGGTATGTCGTCCTGTACGATGCGCAGCGCCAGCCCTTCAAGAACTGCTGTTTTTCCGACTCCTGGTTCTCCGACAAGGATAGGATTGTTTTTACGCCGGCGGGCCAGGATATCCACCATCTGCCGAATCTCTGCGTCGCGCCCGAATACGGGATCAATCTTTCCGGCCTTCGCCTTGGCAGTAAAGTCGTCGCAAAATTTTGCGATAAAGCTTTCGCCGTCGCCGCCAGGCACAGTTCCCTGGCGCGAGGCAGGCCCCTGCGGCAGAACTACGGAAGTCTCCTTTGATTCGCGCGCGATCTTTGCAAAGTCCTTAAGCAGGTTTTCGCGGTTGATCGCGGAAAATTCACGGACATAGTCCCCTTGGGCATAAACGGCCGGTTTACGCAGAAAAGTAAGCAATATCGCGCCAGAACGAATCTGACTGAGATTGAGATCGACCGACGCCACCATCCACGAGGCCTCCATGAGTTCGATCAGCAGCGGAGAAAATACGGGGCGGCCTCCGTTTCCGCTTCTGAATTCATCGACTGCGGCGTTCAGCGCGCGCTGGACTTTGGCGGTCTCTGCCCCAAATGCGGCGAGCGCCATCGGGATGTCGCTCTGCTCTTCGTTCAGGCAGGCCAACAGCAGATGTTCTATTGAAACCTCATAGTGTCCTCGCCTGACGGCGCTACCGGCGGCGTTATTAAGGGCTACAGTGATAAAGTCGTTGCATTTTTCAAAAAGCGCGGCAATGTCTACTCCTGTGGACATATGTACCTCCTTTTGCCGCTAGGTGCGGCCTGAAAATTTCATAAAAACAAACAAGGCAGAGCGAGACATTTGTTTTTTCTGCCTCTCCCTGCCTCATTGACGATGCTTCGACCTACCTGGCTAAGCGGTATTTACTTTTTCCAGTCATCGGTATATTCAATATTACCATCGTTGTAGGTCCAAGTGATCTTCGAATAGGTGAACCGCACATCCTCCATATCGTGGAAAGGCTTGCTTTCGGGCAGGAACGAGAGTGGTGTGAGCTGATCGATCTCCACCACAATGGCGTTCTCCATTTTGACGGTGAAGTCTTTTTCCTCTACACCGTCAGACTTGATACGATAGTAATCAAGCGTTACGTCAAGCTGCTCGCCGGTGCAGCAAGCTTTGTACAGCTTCGGCGAAGCCTGGCTCTTAGCCATAGTTATCTTATAGGGGTGGTGTATTCTCTGCCCCGTAGGAAGCCCCGTATGGGTGTCTTTGGGAATTTCGACCTTGTGCTCCGTGGCGTAGACGAGGATCGAATCCTTCTTGTCGCCGCCCTGCTCGCAGTCGCCTTTGATGTCTCCCTGACTTTTCCCTTTGATTTTCATGTACGAAGTAAGTGCCATTTGTATTTCTCCTTTCTTTTGGTTGAACCATTATTTCCTATGCTGAGAAACCTATCTCTATTGTTTGTCCAGCTTACCTACAAGGGAGAGCGTAAAGTTCGCGCCCATATATTTGAAGTGCGGACGGACCAGCAGGTTAACGGAATACCACCCGGGATCTCCGGGCACTTCATTGACCTCGACCTTTGCCATGCGCAGCGGGCGCTTGCTGCGGGTTATGGCGTCGGGATTGTCCATCTCCGTGACGTACTGGCTTATCCAGACATTGAGCTCTCGTTCAATGTCAGCACGCTCTTTCCAGCTGCCGATATTCTCACGCTGTATTACCTTAATGTAGTGAGCCAGGCGGTTCATAATCATCATGTAAGGCAGCTGAGTCGAGAGTTTATAATTCATCTCCGCCGCCTTGCCCTCCGGGGTGTTCGGGAACACCTTGGCCTTAAGCACGGAATTGGCGGAGAAGAACGCCGCGTTGTCAGAGCCCTTGCGCATGGTCAGCGCAATAAAGCCTTCCTCGGCGAGCTCGTATTCACGCCGTTCAGAGATGAGCACTTCGGTGGGGATTTTGGTCTGTATCTCGCCCTTCTGCTCAAACTGGTAGAGTGGGAGGTTCTGCACCGCACCGCCGCTTTGAGGACCGATAATGTTACTGCACCAGCGATACTTTGCAAAGCTGTCCGCCAGCCGCGATGCTAGTGCGAAGGACGTGTTGCCCCAGCAGAAGTCGTCGTTGTCCGGCACAGCCTCGGTAAAACTGAAACTCTTTGCCGGAGTTGTATCTTCGCCATACGGCAGCCGCAGCAAGAAGCGCGGCAGAGTCAGCCCAAGATAACGGCTGTCCTCGTTCGCGCGGAGTGAACGCCATTTAGCATACTGTGGCATCTCAAAGATAGAGTGGAGATCCTTCAGGTTAGGCAGCTCATCCCACGAATCGATGCCGAAAAATTCACGTCCAGCGGCGGCGAGGAACGGCACGTGCGACATGGCCGACACGCTCGCCACATTGCGGAGCAGCTCCATATCCTGCGGCCCGGGGCCAAATGTGTAGTTGGCAACGATGGCTCCGACGGGCTGGCCGCCGAATTGGCCAAACTCAGCGGTGTATATGTGTTTGTAAAGCCCCGACTTGACGACCTCCGGGGAATCCTCAAAGTCGTCAAGCAGATCCTGTTTGGAGACATTGAGAATCTCCACTTTGGTATTCTGCCGAAAATCAACGTTGTCTACAAGGAATTTCAGCGAACGCCAGGAAGATTCCAGCTCACGGAACTGACTGTTGTGCATTATCTCGTTGACCTGATCCGAAAGCTTCTTGTCCAGCTCGACGATCATTGCATCAACCAGCGCTCCCGTCACTTTCGGCGAGGAGCCGCTCGACGCTATCTCACGGATAAATTCCTGCAGACCGGCGCGGGTTACGGCGTAGCCTTCGTCGGTCGGCTTGATCTTGGACGCCTCTATGATTTCGTCAAGCAGGCTCGACGATGAAACCTCCGCCTGCTGTTCCATAGTTTCTCTCTGTTCGTCTGCCATTCTACTTCTCCTGCTCTCCGTCGATCCCCAGCTCCTGAAGCAGGGCTTCGCGGGTCTTTTCGTCGTTTACAAGATCCTGCAGCTTCTTGCGGAAATTTGGAATGTTGGACAACGGCCCCTTAAGCGCCTTGAGCGCCTCGCGCAGCTGCATCAGCTTAGCGAGCTCGGGCACCATCTCCACCAGAGCGTCGGGGCCGAAATCCTTAAGCGTGTTAAATTTAAGGTCGGCCGAGAGCATGGCATCGGGGGTGCCGGAGAGCTTGTCCGGTACCTGCATCTGCAGCGAAAGCCCCTGACTCTGCATCACCTTGTCGAAGTTATCCTTGTCCACGCTGATAGCCTCACGGTTCTCCAGCATTCTGTCATCCTTGCGCAGCGTAAAATCCCCGACAACCATAAGTTTAAGGGGCAGCTCTACCTCTTCCTGCACGTCTCCCGTGGCGGGCCTATAGACGATATTTACCCGTTCTTTGGGAGAGACGCTTCCTTCATAGGGCATCTTAGTGTACCTCCTGTCCTGAAATGAAATCGAAACCGCAGCAAATTGGCCATAAGCGGTAGGTTATACTAAACCACAACGCCAGATGGCATTACTTACTTTTTTATTAATATATCTTCTGACTTCAAATGTGTCAAACAAGTTAGACTACCAAAAACATAGTAAGCGTCAAAACTCCCGTACCTACGCCAATAAGCAAATCTATTGTATTATCAGTTTTCAGAGTCGTTGAGTCCAGCACCGGAGGCAGAGTTGCTGGATTCGTCGTTGTCACCAGCCATTGAATCTGGTGAATCTGGCTGGCCTTTCAATTTGCAGCGGCATGGAATCTCTTTGCTCCATGGCAGGATGGTATGGTATCGCTCCGGTGCCGTGTTGGGCATGTTTTCAAGGATGTATTTGAGGTATTCGTATGG